>Ga0247610_10000111_pt1 | contig 130207 bp, 158 predicted proteins | sample 174DNAGHGhighgp2_FD_193483 | JGI IMG/M metagenome (GOLD analysis project Ga0247610, IMG submission 193483) | Sheep rumen microbial communities from Palmerston North, Manawatu-Wanganui, New Zealand - 1742 DNA GHGhigh gp2 | ecosystem: Host-associated > Mammals > Digestive system > Stomach >... | reverse complement strand
GGAATCCATCTGAACGGTCCCAAGCTCGGGAAGCCCTTTACAGATCCGGAAGAAGCCAGGAAACACAAGAAACTGGAATGGCTGGAATCCGGAGAACGGGGAGAAATCGAAAGGCACTTCGGCGTTGGAAAACGCCGCTATTCACTGGATTGCATTGTTACCAAGCTGAAGGAAACCAGCGAAGCGATGATCCATTCCATTGTGATTTACATGAACCTGCGGAAGAGGCTCCGGCTTCTTTTGCGCTCTTTTTTCAGCTTGCTCCAAATGATGATTCAAAACCGGCTGAAAGAGAGGAATTTTGCACTTGCCTGAAAAAACACATTTGTGCAGGTGACACTACCATACTTTGTCTGCAGCATAAACCGATTTATTCCTATTGTCTCTATTGTTGCTATGCAGCCTTTCCCATAAACTGATTCATGCTCATTCTGAACTGAATATCCAGAGAATAATCGTTATTTACAATGATCCTTTCGATCATTGCTGAGATGATAGTACGTTTCGTATCCAACGGTGCCGTTTCAAACGTTTCTGCCCAGGTTAGGATCATCTGAAGCTCCCGTTTGTGCATTGCATCCGTCTTTGCTTCATTCTCGATTTCCGTTCGAATACTCTCCACTTCGGCCATTGCTTTTTCCAGGTTGGCGCGGCGTTTGGGAATCAGAGTGTTGATAAAAGTAACGTCCATTTTGCTTTCGCCCGTCAGCGCTTTAACGGCTTCTTCTTCAAGCGCGGTCATTTCAGACTGCGCTTTTTTTAACGCAGCCTCTGCCCTCGCAAGTGCCTCCTCGTTAATGGTTTTTGCTCTGCTGCCTGCAGAATGTAGCATCACCTGCGTCGGTGCGGACTTGATTCTTTCAAAAAAAGTCCTTATGGCATCCAGCACATCCCCTTCGATCCGTTCAACGGAATACGTGGAACGCCCTGTACATCCTTTGCGGTCACTGATCTTCCGATAGCAACGGTAGACATCTCTTTCATAGCATTTTTTTGTTCCATCTGCAAGAGAGTGTATCGTCCTGTTATGGTTAAAGCACATTCTTTCCCCACAGGTACCGCAATACAAGACACCAGTCAATAAGCCTCTGCTTGTACTGCGGAGGGCAGAGGTGCGTTTACTGGACATCCGTGGCGCTTTTTCTCTCACTAACCTGTCGCACTGTTCAAATAAGGCGTCATCAATCAAACGCAAGTGCTCAAAAGGTTCGGACAGATCATCACCAAAGCGAATTCTGCCGGTATAAATCGGATTCCGTATTACCGCACGAACCGAGGTGCCCCGCCAAAAACTGTCCCCATGTTTTGTAGGGATACCTCGCGCATTCAGCCAGTTGGCGATTCTATTCGTTCCCCAACCATCAGAAGTAATTTTGTGGAATACTTCCTGTACAATAAGGCTTTCTTTTTCATCAATTACCAGGTCGCGTACCGGTTGATTCTTCTTGTTCACCCGTCCCTGATGTTCAAGCCGATACCCATAGGGAACCAATCCGCCTCTGTATAAGCCTTCCTGTATCATTTGCAAATGCTTGGTACGTATTCTCAGAGAGGTCTTTTCACTTTCACCGGATGCCTGCCAGAAGCGAATATAGTTCAGCAGCTTATCCACATGGGTATCAAAACGTTGCTCGCCCTCTTTGGTGCTCCAGACCTCAATTCCGTTTTCTACAAACCATTGAACCACGAATGGCGTTTCGTCATCACGCCGTCCAATACGGTCAAACATGAACACAAGCAGGATATCAAACTTTTTGGCCAACGCTTTTGCCTTAATTTGAGCCAGTGCATCCCGATCCGCAGTTTTGGTCTTGTAGCCGGATACACCCTTCTCAGACACCTCATCAACCAATTCCCAGTCAGGGTGCTGCGCGATAAACTCCCTGCACGCGATCCGCTGCATGGGAATATCGTCATGGTCAACCTGCCCGATTGTTGATACCCTGTACAGGCATAATACTCGTTTCATCATCAGCTCCTCCTTCCATCATGGATAATGTATCTCTTATCTATATTCCCTAAATCCGATTAACGATGTCAGGCTGCGGCGACTGCGTGAAATGCAGACGGACATGCGGCTTTTCTTCCAGATAAGCTTCTGTTGTTGTGGTTTGTATGATGTTCAATCTTCATCCTTCCTTTCGATTTCGCGCATGCGAAAAAGGCTATGTTCCTATTGAAATTACAGAGGAATATAACCTCATATTCATTCAATATATCTATGTGACCGTAGCCACGCCACCCCCACGGCAACAGCGTCGCTCTCGTCATTGGTGGCGTAATCCTGTTTTCCCACGTACTGCTCCTATGCGGCGGCAACCTCCTCCTTGCTGGCTTTCCCCGATCCGGTCAGCAGTTTTTTCACGGTGGTCGGCGCGATTTCCTCAAACTGCGTTTTGCACTGCCGCCACGCGGCCAGGTCAACGATACCTACCACCTTGAAAAGAACCTGGGTTTCGTGCGGGAATCGGGAGAAGCCCTTTTCCCGCACGAATACGGCCACATCAGCGGAAAGCTCCGTGATCATATCATAGATAGCCGCCAAAATTTCGCCATGACAGCAATTCTGCTCGCGATGGTTCAGGTGGCACAGCCTTTCCACGGTGATTTTCCCGCTCTCATACCGCAGGACGGCAAAACCGGGACAGCGCAAGGAGAGATCGGCGCAGAGGAGGCGGAGAGATTTTGATGATTTTTGCAATTTATTGCTCATACGCCGTTTCATAGGCGAACATGGCCCGCAGGATGGCGTGAGCCAGATGATCGTCTGTCTGATCTCCGGCCAAATAAGCGTACAGGTGCTGGATAGCGTGGTTCACATGTTCCTCGGTCGGGATTTTCTTGTAGTTCCGATCCTGAAGAGACTCGTGATACTTTTCCGCGCCGTATTTGGCCGTTTCCGCCGCGGCAAACATGGCGTTGGGCGGCAGGAAGTGAAAGGCATAGGGTGTGGCGGACTGTGCGCCGCCTCTTTCGTTGACCACGGTAGGCGCATCGGGCTGAACGCCGGTGATGATGGGCATTATTCGGTCGCCTCCCCTCTCAGCAGGCTGTCAAAGCAAATCGTACTCCAGGATTCCATGTGGCCCGCTTTTCTGGCTTCCTGTAACTGCTCCACCGTGAACCAGTCGCCCATCAGCTTGTCTTTTTCCAGACAGGAAATATCCTCCCGGTTCGTGGTGATATGGTAGATCAGGCCTAAATGAACGCTGTCCACCTCCGTCATGGTGCTGGACAGAAAACCGCAGAGCGAAATATCGGCGATGTCGTCCCGGTGAAGTCCCACTTCTTCTTCCAGTTCCCGGTAAAGGGTATCCAGAATCCTTTCGTCCTCATCCATGTGCCCGCCAAGGCCAATGCTGTGCTGCCCTTTCAGCCGATCATCCCCGCCGATCCGGGTGGTCATGTAAATGTGTCCGGTGGGACGGTGCTCCACGATCACATAGGGAATGACCTGCTTGAAGGTGAGATCGGTTTCCGCTTTCCAGCGCGGCATACTGATCAAATGCTGTTCAATCACTTCCAGCAGCGCACAGTACTCGTTTCCATCCTCGTCCGGCTCCAGGATTTTGGGATTGTATCCCTCCACCTATAGCCCGTCCACCCATTTGGCCTCGATACCCATGATGACCGTGTCTCCGTATTTCGCTTTGTATTCGTCAGGCGTCATGTTCCTCTTTCCTCCTCTGAAATTGCTCGGTTTCGTCGATCAGTTGTCCATTTTCCACGCGGTAAAACCGCTGATTTGTCGTCCCGCTGTCCAGCCCGCCCATCTTTTCATCATAGTGACCGATTTTCAGGTAATCCAGCAGCGAAAGCAGCGGCACAAACGGCTGAATGCTGTCGCAGCCGCTGTACAGGCAGGTTTTCAAGCCGTGTTCCCGCACTGTCGTCAGCGCCTGCCGCTATTCCGATGGATTCTGGCCTTCGCCCATGAAGCACACGCAGGAGATAAGCCCCTTATACCTGCGAATCAGTCCCGGCAGGGCCGGCAGCAGCAGTTCTCCCTTGTCCTCCCACAAATAGGGCGAATGGCAGCCGGAGCAGCGGAAGACGCAGTTGGAAACAGCGATGGTCAGGCTGACCTCCTTCGGCGCCTCCGCCAGCGTCACGGCGTATTCCATGTACCGCAGGGGCGTTTCAGTCATCCGGCCCCTCATAGCGGATATAGCAGCCATCGCAGATGCGCTGCCCGTCCAGCGTGATGATGTGGCTGCCGGTGATCCAACCGCCGCAAATGGAGCAGGGATATGCGTTGCGCAGACTCACTCCGCCGCAGAAGGGACACATGCTGATTTTTTCGTAGGGCGGCGTGTCCAGCCCATGCTGTTCTACAGCCTCCTGGGGCCGTTCAAATGTCCGCCCGCATTCCGTACAGATCAGCATACCGTCACATCCTCCGGCTATTCGATGTACTGCCCGCAGTCGCAGCTCTTCCCCTCCCGGAACGCCTGACACGGGCATTTGTTTTCCGGGACGTGGCGCGGCTTGTTGGGGCAATAGCCGTTGTTTTGCTTGATGCGCCGCTTGAGGTTCTTATAAAAGACCTCATCCGGGTTCTTAATCACCTTGCCCATGGGCGCCCTCCAGGCTGCTTGCGTAGTACCGCTGATGTTCTTCCTCCTGCCTCGCTTCCGCAAACCGGGACACCAGCTTCAGATACCCAATGACCCGCGTGGCGTAATCCAGGCTCCGGCTGTGGCATTTGGGGCATTCATCCAAGCGGTGCTTGCTGATATACCCGCACTTTTTGCAGAGCGTGTTGGGAATGTTGAAGGTCAGGTAATTACAGCCGGTGCGAACAGCGGCTTTCAGCAGCAGGACGTACTGTTCCTTGGTCAAATGCTCATCCAGATTGATGTGGCAGGCCGAGCCGCCGTCCAGGTACTTGGTAAAGGCGCGTCCGTGAAGCTTTAATTTATCCAGCACATTGACCTTGGGATCCTCTACCCGGAAGAAATAACAGTTGTAGCAGTCTCGCGGAACAAACAGCTTGTCCGCCTTATCCCAAGCAGCATTCTTTACGCCCAAGGATTCCGCGGGTACCATTTCCGTGTTCCACATGATCCCCTCCTGCCGGTCCTTTCGGTTTGCTTCGTAGATCGGCTGCAACACCGCTTCGGCATAGGCAATATACTGTGGATTGTCCGCGTCGATCTCGATCCCCAGCGCTTCAGCGCCTTCGATAAAGCCATTCACACCAATGGTCAGGTACTGTTTTTCCGGGGAGACGAAACCCGCGTCGTAGACCGGCAGCAACCCGGCGGCCTGACGTTCCTTCAGGATCGCATTGAAAGCCAGCAAATACCTATGAACCTTCTCCACCATCTCCGACATCGCTTCACGCACATCCTCCAAGCCATTGTCCCAAACGGCATTTTGCACTAGGCGGTTCACGTTGATGGACATGACGCATTTGCTGCCTGTGGCGACTCCGCCGGCGCCTAACGTGTAGGAGAAGGTGTTATCCTGCATTTCATTTCTAAGACGACAGCAGGATGCTAACGAATCCACCGAATCAGAGCGGTACACGAAAAAGCTGTGTCCCTCCGCCCACATCTTTGCTACAAAGTCCGCCCATTCCTGATCTACGAAATCCTCGCCGTTGTCCAGCAGGTTCACCGTTTCCACCGGGAAAGTCAGCAGCTTGCGCTTCCGTTCCTGATTGAACCAGCGCATGAAACGCTTTTGCAGCCAGGAGACAGAGTCCCAGCGCATCTTCGTACCGTCCGGGAACACAAAATCTTCAAACATCCCATGGAAGTACGGCTGGTCAAAATAGGCGATATTCCAGAAGCAGGACTGATTCCCGCGGGCGGCGGCAGGCTGATTGATGGAGTACACCACCTGCTCAAAGGCGTCGGTAATCACCTTATCAAGGGTGCGGTGGCGAGTGGATAAATCTACGACCTCATCTGAACGTTGGTAATAGTCGTCGCCATACTCTTTGCGGATGAAATAATCCATGTAGCAGAGGAACTCCGGCGTGGAAATGGCCCCGCAGAACTGGCTGGCCTAAGCGAATACCAGGTTGATGAACGCGCCGCAGAAGGAAGAGAGATTCTTGGGCGCTTCGCTGGTGCCGCCGATGCAGGTGTTTCCATAGAAAAGGAAGGGATAGAGCGTCACGCTGGCACAGTAGGGTTTGCCCAAAATGCCCACTTCGTCATGCCGGTAGATTTCATGCTCTTCCAGCTGCCGCAAATATTCTTCCGCGGTGTTGGTGCCGTACATCTCCTGCAGTTTCCGGTACATGCCCAGACGATTGATGGCGATGGCGTCCGCCTTATAGATTTCCGTTTCCATGGTGGCGATGTTCTTGCTTTCCACATTGGCATTGGGATCCGTTTCGCTGCTGGTTGCAGCGTTAGACGCCCTACCGTAGCGGTCAATGAAGCTCTAATGCCGGTTATGATCGGTATACTTATCAATTCTCATGGTTTTCGTCCTTTCCGTCCGGGATTGTTATTCCGTCAAATATCAAGGGGATCCTTTCCCTGGCCTGCCGCAGCAGTAGCGCCATCTATGTCCGCATTTCAGGATAAGCTGCCGGATCGGTTCGGAGCGTGAAGATGTGCAGCCACTCCCGCAGGTTGGCCTTCATGATGATGCGGACAGCGGTGGAATTGGGCTATACCTTCCTGGCGTCCTCGGGCTTGATGCCGTGTGCCAGCATATCATGGTAGATTTTTTCTGCATCCTTCATGCACTTCCACCAGAGCCCGGAGGCCCAAGAACCTTCCCGATAAAATATCGGCTGGATGAAGGCGATTTCTCCATTCATGTTTACATACCGCTGGCTCTCAATGCAGAAGCTGGCCAATCGATGCCGGGTGAGTTCCGCCATCACATCCCGGGAAGTGACCTACTCCACGCTCATATCGGCAAACTCCACAGGCGAAAGGTGGCCTCGTTTCAACAGTGCGGCCACAAAACGCGGCGCGCTGTCCTCTGTGATCTTTCTTTCAGAACGGTAACAGTTGCGGCCAGCCTGCTCAATCTGCCGCAGCACCTGCATTCCATCCTCCGGGGTGAGGATACGGGCGGACTGCTGAATGATTTTCATTCCGCATTCTCCGCTTCTGTGCCCAGGATCGGTTCTGCTTCCGCTTCCAATGGGGCATCGCCGTTCAGCCGCGACATTATGGTGCGGTAGGTCAATCCGCAACCAATCACGGCTCCGTCGTCCAACAGTAAGACGCTCTTTGTGGCTCGGCCAAAGGTCATATCCACAAATCTGGAGGGTTTTGCCTCTTTTGCGGCCCTAATCTATCGCCGGGCGCTGGCGGTTTGGGGATTGAGTACCATGGAAACCCGATTGGCGCATACCACATGGCCGAAACCGGCATGGATGAATCGTAAGGGAATCGTATTCATGATCCGCCTCCTTTACAAGCTTTTCTGCGCATGAAGCGCGATGGTGGGAGCAGCGGGATTTGAACCCGCACGCCGTAAAGCAAAGGTTTTAGAGACCTCCGCGTCTGCCAGTTCCGCCATGCTCCCCTGTACCGGCCAGAAAAACGCTGGCCGGACGGATCATCAGATCAGTTCATAATCGGTGATCCACAGGTCGAACATGTCGGATCTTGGCTTGGCTTTCCCGTCGAGAAACTGATACGCCGGTTTTCGGTTCCAGGCGATCAGGCGGAGGATGGCGCCTTCTTCAATGGGTTTTTGCTGAAACAGCGCCTTTTTCAGCTTCATCACGCCCGTATGTCCAGTGGAGAGGCTGCACAGCTTCAGCTTGGGGCTGTACCGATCATCCACATCTATAACGGCGTATTCAAACTTTAATGCCGGAAACAAGGTGAGCGGCGTACCGCAGTGGTCGATTTCAAAACGCGCCTGCTCATAAGGCGGAATGGTTTCCTCCGGCAGACTTCTCTCGATCCCGCGAAGAACGCGCAGCCGCGCCTCCTGGGTCCTGGGAATATGGGTTTTGGAAAAGTGGGCTTCCCCTTCCCGGAACTCCCTTAATAACTTCTATAGCTTTCCGTTGGAACCGAACTCCCGAAAATAGTCCAGCCGGATCAGGATTTCGACCACCTGGGAATCCAAGGCAGGATGAAGCTCCATATCATACAGCAGATCGGTAAAGCAGGCATAGAATCCGTCCCGCATAGCGTAGAGCGCTTCCGCAGCCTTGCGGCTTATGTGCTTTACCGACGTCTATGCGTCAGAGATCGTTCGTTCTTCGTAGTCAATATAGAAGTCCCGATTGTCCTGCCGGAATTTGCAGGGGACCACGCGGATGCCGAAGCCCTTCCGCATTTCTTCCTTGGCAAGAGAGATGCGGTCTTTGTCTCCCTTGGCGGCATAGCCGGTGAGAAGGGTGGTGTAGTATTCCAAAGGATGATGAGCTTTCAGCCAAGCGCCGTACAGACTGTCCAGAGCGACGCAGACAGCATGAGAACTGTTAAACCCATACGAAGTCGCGTCTTCAATGATCTTCCAGACCTTTTCTGCCGCATCAGGATCACTTTTCTCTGAGAACTTTTCCAGAAAACGCTGCTTCAGCGGCAGTACCTTCTCCGGATGTTTTTTCCCAATCGCCTTGATGGCCGCGTAGGATTCAGGGGATGAAAACCCGGCATGCTGAAGCGTTTTCATCAGTTGCTCCTGGAACAGAATGAAGCTGGACGACATCTCTCTTGTTTGGATCAAAGCGTCAAAAGCGGGGATGCCATAGTCAAAATGCCTCCGGGCCAGAAAGATGGGCAGCATGGATTTGAACGCAGGGCGTACCGCTGCCACAAAGGACGCCAGCTCGGTGATGTTCCTGGGTTTGTACTGCATCACCTTTTCCCGTGTTTTCGGCTGTTCCACCTGATTCAGCCCCATGGTCAATCCTTCCGCGTACATACGCCACGTCTCCTTATCCTGGGCTGTGAGCCGCAAAAGCTCGTTCACATCCGGCTGCTCCGTCCCAATGCGCTTAAATGCCTCATGGTTGGTTTTAACAACTTCCACCAGGAGCAGGTCATTCTTTAGATATCCGAACTGTTCCGCCGTTGCGCCGTCGATAAAGGCGGCGTAGACAGTCTTTTTCTTGGCTCCCTTGCTGTTGATGCGGATGATCCCGATTTCCCGACGAATATCTTCCCGGCAGAGCAGATAGGCGCAGGGATGTGGGGAAATGGAATCGATCACACCCATGTACTGCTCGCTGGCGGCGACCTATTCCCGATATTCTTCTGGGATGTAGTCGGAAAGCGCAATTTCCTCACCGTCCTCCGCGTATCTGACCGCTGTTTCATAGGCTTTCAGTTTATCCCCGATGCTGTTGGCGACATCGAAGGAAAGATTGGAGGCCCGGCAGTACATTTTCCAGGCGGAGAGCCGTTTCAGGGTACCGAAAGCCACCATAGGCGCGCTTCTCCATTCGCCCAGTACTTCCGCCTGGGCTTCCTCAAAGGCTTCCCGGTTGGCTACGTTCATGTCGATGTCCGGCAGGCTGCCGGATACGATTCTGTCCGCCGAAATGAACCGATCCGGGAACATTTCCACAGGGATGGCGAAGCGGTCAATGGAGGACAGGCCCAGCAGGGAGTTGGTATAGTAGCTGGGCGCGCTGCCGCGTCCCGTTTTGGTGATGATGCCGCCTTTTTTTACGGCGCGGCACACCAGCTCGTGATCCAACAGGAAATAATCGCTCATGCCGGTGGAGGTGACCACATCCGTTTCGTATTTCACGCCTTCCGCACGGACACTTTTTTCTTCCTCCGTCATGCCAGCAGTCTGCTGCTCAAAGGCGGCGTTCACCAGATCGAGATACTTATGGTTCCGTTCCTCCTGTGTCAGCTCAGGATAGATGGTGGGCAGCTTTTTGCTCTTGTCGAATTCCACATCCTCAAAGGATTCAAAGATGCAGGTATTCTCCATGGCCTCCCGGATTTGCGCGTCGGAAAGAACGCCCTGCCGCTGAAAGCGCTGAAACGCTTCTGCTCCGGAGGGATAATCCATATACCAGCCGCCTTCGTCCTCATACAGAATGTGGTTGGCTTCCAACCGCTGCTGCCGAAGTTCTGCGTCCCGCGGATGGATATAATGGCTGTCGGTTCCCATGATGAGGGGAATCCCGTGCTTTCTGTACAAGCCCAGCAGGAATTGGTTGACCTCCCGCTGCTTATCCGTGTCGTGATACTGTACTTCCTACATGAAGCTGCCCCGAAAGTGCTTTGCGAAGCGGAGGATCAGGCGTTCCGCCTCCTCCCAGCCGTATTTGAACACCCCGGCGATGCAGGCCGTGGTCACAAAAACGTCCTGCGAATCCAGGGACAGCAGTAATTCCAGATCGACCCGGGGCCGATAGTAATATCCGCTAATGTTGGCTTCGGACAGGGCGAAATTCAGATCGCCGATGCCCTTTCTCGTCTTGGCAGCCAGGATAATATGGCAGTTGGCGTTATCCTTTTCACGCCTGTCCTTTACAAAATAGGCTTCGCTCACATACCGCCAGTGCAGATCGTACTTCTTTGCCAGTTCGGAGCATTGCCAGTAGTTGCCTTGGGTGCCGTGCTCGCAGGAGGAAAGAATGGTATGCCCCAATTCTACCGCCCGCTTGGCGTAGTCTTCATTGGTGACTACGCTGTCTGTCAGCATGACGTTGCTGTAACAGGAATGCCGGTGATAATTCACATAAGGAATACCCTTTTCCTAAAGCGTCATAGCGGATTACTCCTTTATTTCGGAATGAATGATTTCTTCCCCCACAGGACAATGCAGGCGGGTGGAGCAGATGAAGCGGCAGAAATAGCCGGAGGTGGACACACGCCAATCCTTTTCGTTCTTGATGGCCTGGATGGTCGTATCGATCCAGTCCATGGTTTCCTGGTATCGCTCCATGGAAAAGGGCTCATCGATGAAGGTGCCGTAGCGGAACATATTGAACCGCAGCATAGCCGGGTATTCTCCGAACCGTTCCTTCACATACGCGGCATAGGTGTACAATTGCCGAGTATTGGCGAACAGTTCCTTTTTCATAGACTGCATGGACTTGGATTTGTGGTCGATGACGATAATGCCGCCATCCTGCTTGTCCCGCAGCACCAGATCAGCGATGCCCACAAATGGATTTCCCCGGATATCCAGTTCAAACTTTTCCTCCACGGACAGGATTTCCATGTTTTCTCCGAAGCCGTCGAAGGACAGAAAATACTGCTTCCCTTCCTCAAAGTATTTTCCGGCCAGGCCCTGGGGAAAGGGCGGGAAGTAATGCCTGACCGCTTCGTCGTACTCCGCTTCATACCTGTCCGCCAGTTCAAAGGACAAGAGTTCCCCTTTGGCCCAGCGCTCCAGCAGGCTGTGGCAATGCGTACCGTACTCCGCGTAGCTGTTCTGCTCCTGGGAAACATGGTCGATATACTGCAGCTTGAAAGCCAAGGGGCATTGAGAAAACAACTGCTATTTGCTGAACGACCATTTCATATCATTTGGAATGATGCACTTGCTTCCCTCCATTAAAACGGTTGTATCACCTCTGCCATCTGTACTGAATACTCCGGCAAACTGTCCGCCCGGGGATTCGGCGGCACAATACCGTCCTTATTCCAGGAAAAACGGTTCTTATCGCCCTTGTCTGCCTGATAGATCCTGCGACTGTCCGGGCAGTAGCAGCACTCGATCAGCCTGCATATCCCGCCCTCCCGGTTTTTCAGCACCCGCAGGTTGGGCCGCTCCACCACGATGGCGCTGTCCGCCTAACGGATGGTGGCGCTGCTGCCGCCGATGTCGTCCTGGCCAAGCTTTTCTCCCTGCTTCACCTTGCGGGGATGGGCCACCAGCAGCACATGCACATGATACCGGGTGGCGAACTTTTTGAGCGCGTTGGCAAACTTGCCCTGGGCCTTGGTTTCCTCGTCGGAATCGGACAGGGCGGTCATCAGGTTATCCGCCAGGAACAGCTTGCAGCCGTATCTCCGCGCCGCCATCTGGAAAACCTTCAGGATGCTTTCCGATTGGTTGACCTCAAAGATTTCCTGGTTGTCGAATAGATAAAACTTATCCCGATAGTAATCCGTCTATCGCTCTTGTACGGCATACGGCACGGTCGGGATTTTGATGCCGCGCACGGGATCATAGCGAAGGCCGATATACTCCGAACCTGCTGCCTGGAGACTAATCCACTCCTAAAATTTTTCCTTGGTCAGCTCGCCACTGTAAGCGCAGACGGAATAGCCCTGCTCGATAGCAGCCAGAAGCAGCTGTCCCGTGACCGTTGACTTGCCCTGGCCGGGCTTGCCGGTGAACACCGTCATTGCCCCTTCCGCCTATCCGCCGATCTATTCATCCAGCGCCGGGATCATGGTTTTGATTCGTGGAACGGTGGTAGGGTCGTAAGGAACCACATCCGACTACTGAATGATTCCCTTGACAGGCACCGGCTGAGCGGCGTCCAAGGTCTCCTGAAGCGTTTCCGGCCCATAATAGAACAGGATTTCGTTGGCGTCCTTGCAGGGTGTGCCGTCCGGCTTGTCTGGGTATTCCTCTACCACCATACACCGTGCTTCATCCAGCCGCCGAACCACCTCACGCACCATTTTTTTGCCCGGTTCATCGCTGTCCCCGAACAGAATGATCGTTTGGAACTTCTCCAGCCAGTCCCAGCAATGGTCGATCCAATCCAGATTGGTGCAGCCGCTTGGAACGGACACGGCATTACAGACGCCTGCTTCATAAAGAGAGAGCGTGTCGATCTGGCCTTCTGTGATGATCAGGGGGTGGGAAAAGGAACATAGATCCATCCCGAACAGGATGGGGCGTGTGTTGGAACATTGCCATTCCTTTTTCTCCTTGGGCTGGGGTGTGCGCGGCGCCCGGTATTTCACATATTCCTATGTGCTGTCCCGGAAGAAGGGGAAAACGATGTTTCCTTTTTCGTCCGCGCCGATGTGAAACGCGTCCAAGGTTTCTTTGGTGATTCTCCGCTTTTCAAAATACTGAATTATTTCCGTGGTCAGGGGCTTTATTTCCACTTCCGGCAGAATGAACTGCCTTTTGGCGGAGGCGGCGGGGCGGAGAAACTCCGCCCACTCGCCAAAATGGGCTGCCAGTTCTTCATACCGGCCTTTGACGCCGCATCCGCCCCGTTTGCACACATACACGCCGTCCGTCAGGTTCAGGGCGAAGGTGTATCGGTCGCCGCTGTCGCCGCCGTGACAGAAGGGGCAGTAATCCGGGATGAGTTCATCCCCGCGCACCCGGTAAGGAGCCAAGTGCACGGCGGCAAACCGAAGGATGTCAGCCTGCACAGCAACAGCCTTCCATAAAGCAGCGATACTGATTGCCTAAACGATGAATACGGCGACATACCTGACTTTCGCATAATCCCACAGCATTGGCAATTTTTTTCTATGAACTACCTTTCATCCTCATAGACAGCATCTTTGCGTCCAAAGGTAATAAGCAACTCAAAAAGCGTTCATAATCTATATTGCCGATAATCATATCTTCAAAAGAAGACGATGTTGCATCAAATTCGAATACATCCAGGGAGAAAAGAAATATATTGCGGATTTCCATCTTAAACTTCTTTTGTGGGATTTTAACTGCCGCCATTCTGCGCACATACTCATATAAAGCATGCGTCACATGGATGTAGTAATGCTCTGCTTCCGCTAAACTATCTGCATTTCGCAGCAGAAGCAACAGCGCCTATCTGGCCTCCTGTAGAAGATCTTCTGTATTGTCAGGATACCTTTTTCCGGCTTTTCGCTGGTAACGATTGACAAAATCACAGATCTTTTTCTCATGCTCATTCAAGAATTGAGTTTCTTGTTCTGCAGTGAGCTTCATCTGTTTGTCCCCCTTAAATAGGCAAATCATCTTCTTGAGAACTGCCATTGGTAGTCTGTGTTTTATGGGCTGGCAATTCTAAATCTGTGACATTGATCTGTACAGCAGTTCGATCCATACCGTTTTTATCTTTATACTGCCGAATGGTCAAGTCGCCGACCACAGTAATTTTGTCACCCTTATGTAAATACTGCATGGCTACTTCAGACATTCTGCGCCAGGTATTGCAACGATAGAAATTTGTGATATTATCTCCGTTCACATCCTTGGTGCGTGTATCCGATGCCTATGTAAAGGTCGCGCAGGAAGCATCACCGAATTGGGATAAAACAGGATCTGCCGTCAATCGTCCAACTGCGGTCAGCTTATTTACACTCATACTGTTTCCTCCTTGAATTCATCGTAGATTGCTTGAAGAATCCTTTTGTCAGTAATCGCCCGATAGTTTGCTGTACCTCCGGTAATTGCCCGTATCCGCTGGGCGATCTTCTCTCTTTCCTCCTGAGTAATATCGGTGCAGCAGGCTTTCATCACCATGTCTACCTTTTCAGCCAGGGTCTGGGTATCCTCTCCATCCGAAGAAGGCGGTTCAGGAGACGGTTCAGAAGGCTCCAGGCTTTGTTGCTTCACCTGCGGCCTTTCCGCTGCCGATGCGGCTGCGTTCTTTTCCGCGTCGCCCAGCCAGCCCGCGATTTTCGCGCCAGTGTCTGGGGTGATCACGAAGTATTGACCATCAAACAGGCCGGTACGATCCTTCGTGGCTGCCGCGGAATGATCCTGAGCCAGTTCAAAGAACACGCTGAACTCATATTCTAGCCCTTCTCTGAAAATGGGGGCCATACCCACCTTGCGGGGTGCTTTTTTACCCTGTCCGTTGTCCTCGATCACATATTCCGTCTTGGTGCGCAGGGTGGCCGCCACGTGCATGGGACATTGCAGGATCTTGTCCACCAGCTTATTATGCAGCGGAGTTACATCCCGCCAGGCGGTATAGCCGTTGCCGCTGCGTTTGGCGATGTTCGCTTGCATATCCAGCAGACCGCCCTCACCGGACCAGGCGTGTGACAGGGAATCAATAATCAAAAATTCCACCCCAGCATTCTCTGCCGCTTCAATAGCCTCTAGATATCGGGCCGCGCTGAACGGAGCGTCCAGAGCGATGGTCAGGTACTCCCCGATACGGGTACTGCTTACCACAGTGCCAACATACAGGCTACCAGAACCGTTTTCCGTGTCGATAACGCAGATTTTCTCCCAAGCCGCTTCATTGGAGATGCTAGGATGTACTGCCTGAATCTAACCGAAACCCATGAGCAGCGTGCTCTATGTTTTTCCACTGCCGGAACTACCAGCCACTCCAATCTTGAGGCGCGCCAACTGCCGTTTTGCTTTGACTATTTGAATAGCCACTGTCGATTCCTCCCTTTCATTTTGGTTTTCATTATATAAGAGATACCATTTTGGCCAAAACTTGCTCCTCCAATAGAAATAATTTTGTGAGTAACACTCGTTCTTTGTGCCGGATGCGCATTATTATAACGAGACGGAAAGGACGAAACAATGGGGAACTTTTTTCACAGTGAGAGCGTCTGTATACTATGCTATTCATGTATCCAATACGAAAAAAATGCCATACCCCCTCAAACAACTGATTAAGAAATACATTTTCCTTGTAATTCTTAAATGCTTTATGTATAATGAAGTCAAAAGAATAAAGGGAGGATGACATTCATGCCGAAGAAGATTCCGACAATTAAAGAACTTCGTACCGCACAGAAACTGTCTCAAGCTGCCTTCGCAAAAACGATTGGCGTAAGCACAGCCTCCGTGACCGCCTATGAAGCGGGCCGGGTGAATCCGAGCGAAAAGGTATTGGGAAAGATCAAGGAAGTCTATAACGTGGATTTGGCTCTCAAGCCTGCAAAGAAGGCAAAGGCGCCAAAGGCTGACGCGCCTGCGGAATCCAAGACCAAAGCAAAGCGCACAAGCAAGGCAAAGGCTGAAAAAAACGCACCCGCGCAATCGCCGAAAACCGAAATCATTATCCAGTCTCCACTTGGTGGAACCATTACACCGGAAGAAATCATCGCCAAGATCGGGGCTGCGGATAAGATTTATATCCGTGTAGACGAGAACAAAGCCTACTGGGTCAAAGGTGAAGAAACCGGCAGTATCGAACTGTGGTAATAAACAAATGATCAATAGAAAGGGGTATCTCCATGAACAAACGGGAACTCATCGAAACGGTATCCTCCAAAGCGGAAATCACTAAGAAAGAAGCTGACTCGGTCGTCAACGCGACCCTGGATGCCATCATTGAAGGACTTGTCAAAGAAGGTAAAGTCATCATTCCCGGTTTTGGTTCCTTTGAGGTACGGAGTAAGACCGCCCGCGAAGCGCGCAATCCCCGCACTGGCGAAAAAATCAAGATCGCCGCGAAGAAAGCTCCTGCATTCAAGCCTGGCAAAGCCATGAAAGACGCTGTAGAAAAAAAGTAAAGGAGCCAGATTCATGGAAATCGAAGGAAAGCATGCCATCATTACCCCAGAAGGCGTTTTCATTATTGGCACATATGATGAAAACGGTACTCCCAACGCCATGAATGCGGCCTGGGGTATGCAGAGCGACATGGGTGAAATCACCCTGATGCTGTCTAAACACAAGACTACCGAAAACTTTGAAAAAACCGGGGCGTTCACCGTTGCATTTGGCACAGCAGACACCGTCTTGATTTCCGACTACTTTGGTGTGGAAACTGGAAAAAAGATCAATAAGATTGAAAAAGCCGGTTGTCATGTTCACAAGAGCGCTTATGTCAATGCGCCGATCATTGAGGAATATCCGCTGACCCTGGAGTGCAAGGTGCGTTCCTGGAATCCGGAAACGGGCTATCTCATCGGCGAGATCGTGGCCTCCCAAGCGGACGAATCTATCCTCAACGACGGCAAGGTGGATCTGGGCAAACTGCGTCCCATTATCTTCGACCCTGCCGCCAACGCATACCGAGTGGTAGGCGAAATCGTCGGAAAAGCATTTCATGACGGTTTGAAGCTGAAGCAGTGACATCATGATCAATCAAAGTGCCGCCGCAGAAAGAATATCTGCGGCGGTTCGTTCATTTTCCTATCATGAAGCCCGTTTCTTCGGAAGCGACTCCATAATCGTTTCCGCAAAGGACGTATCATTGACGGCCTGCTGCCTCTCTTCCATGCTGGTATGAACATAACGGTTGGTGACATATACGGTAGAATGTCCACCAATGTCACGAGCCATGGCGGAGCCGCCCACCTGATCTACAGCGGTCAGCAGGGTATGGCGAAAGATATGCACTCCTGTTTTCAGGTTCAGACGCTGCTGCTTGACCGCAAGAGATTTCCACAGTGTTTTCCGATCCAGCCGGTTTCCTTTTTGGGACAGGAACAGCGGATCATCCGGCTTCGTGTCCTTCCGTCCGGCCAGATACCGGTCAATGCAAGGAGCCACGAAGTCCGCGACGCTGACGTGCGCCCAGTTGCCCCTTTTGCGTAGGCAGAACAGGTCGCCCTGCCGTATTTCCTCCATTTGGCCGATGTTCAAGGCACAGACCTCAAATGCTCGCAGGCCGCTGCCCAGGATCAGGGCGATAATAGCGGCGTCACGCAAATCATTATGCTTAGGGTGTGGACCGGATACTGCCTCGATCAGCGTTTTGATTTCTTCAGCGGTGTAGCGCTTCTGAGCCTGCTTTTCGAGGACTTCCGGTGTCTTTTTTTCTTTCACACAGTGGAGAACCTGGGAGGGATCTTTTTTTATCACGCCGATTCCTTTCATGTAGAAAAAGAAACGTTTCAAAATGACGATATAGTTGTTCCGGGTGCTGACCGCCCTGTCTTTGGCAGCCAATTCCTGCAAATAGGCTGAAAGGTGCAGGCCCTTGATGCGGCCGATATCCTCCGGCTTCAGGCTCAGCTTATGCTGATCCTGTAAATAGCGGTCAAATCGCCGCAGAAATGAACCGTACTGCTCTATAGTGGCAGGCCGCCCTTCTTCCGCTGCCACATGTGCTTCAAAGAACGCAATCAAATCCTGAACGGTCATACCGCGCCTCCTTCTACCTGCGAGAGCTGCAGATACTCCCGAAGAACATCAAGCAACCGCAGTGTGGCTGGATATACCCAGTGCGTGAGGCCCTTCTCGTAATATTGCCGGATAAAAGAAATCCGGTGCGCATAGAAGAACTGCTCCAGATACCGGTCCGAGGTCACAAGAACGTTTTTATTCATTGGCATCTCTCTTTCGTTAATGTTCATGGAATACAACTGCTTCTTCGCGTTTTAAATCCCAGCAGCTCATGCCAGTGGCAACGCAATCGCCACAGTAGGATGGGCAAGGGCGGGCGTTTTCCGGGATAGTTGCATCTTCCTTCCGAAATTGGATATGCGCCAGAGGAAGATGATAAGGGTTTTCCGGCTGAAAAGTGCCCCAAACGCTGAGAACGACGGTCAGGTTATCGGGGAATGAGCCATGCTCCGAAATATAAGCATTTACAAGTTCATATTTTTTGGTAAAGCACAGAAACCGGGTGTTATGCAGGTTCCGGGCGATCCGTACCATCATGGCCAGATAATCCGCGTCCGGGATGTCGCCGGAGGAGTGCCAGCGGAAGAAACGGGAACGGAATGCGGCGATGGTCACCTCCTGCTCGAAAAATTGAGGATTGCAGTACCAAAGCTCCAGGTTGGTTTGCAGGTGAGCGCGGTTCCGCTGAAAGCTGAACCGTCCCCGGCGGGCATAACATTTCTTGAAGCACGGCGCGTCCTTCCGGCAGGTGCAGCCCACAGGTAAATTGACGGAAGGAATATCCGCACCCAGCTTGGAAACGCCATAGGAAATATGCACATGATCGTGAACCATACTGCCTCCTTTGCGCGAAAAAGCGGCTCCCATGGTTGAGAGCCGCGTGTGCGGTGTGTGTCTGCAAAAGGAGAAGTTATGCTGCCGATTCTTCCTCCCCTGCCGGATAGCAGCCGGGCAGCACTTCCTCAAAGCCGCAGAAATACTGCCACAGGTATTCTGAATTATCATAGGCCGGAAGATGGCGGAAAAAGTCGTTGTCCGTAAAGCCGGCAATATCCTCCTTCATTTCTTCGTCCACAAACTCCAGGAATCCATAGAAGAACACGGAGACGATCCTGCGATTCAGTCCCAGGGAGTTTTCGTAGTCGCTATAGTAAAGAGAGTTCAGCACGATCTCCAGTCTGAGCTTCCATAATTGTGCCTGTGTGATGGGCATTTGCCTTCCTCCTTTCTTGGCGATTTATTCAATATTGATATAGTGCCAGCTGGTATACTCATTGACTGTGCCGCTTTCCCGATCTTCCTTCGGATCATAGTATCTGGTGCAGGTGTCGAAACCCATGATCTCCAGAAAATCCGCAATGGTCTCAGCGGCGCATTCATCGTCCACTAGCAGCATATCGCCGTCCGTCCAGATGTGAAACTTTGCTCCGTGGCCTGCGGTACAGCCGTTTTAAATCTGCTGAACAATATGCTGCCACAGAATGCCGTCGTTGATCAAATCCATGCAGTTCGTCTCTTTTCTTTACAATGTCAGCACATCCACAGCATCCCGCAGCGTTTGCGCGGAAGGCGGATTCTCTGAATCCTTGTAGGCCAGAAGTGGAAAATAGCTGCATTTGTCCATGTTAATGTTGATTCGCTATTGGGTGCGAAAGGTCATACACGATGCGTTAAAAACAAAAGCAGCAGATGGAAAGCAGTCCATCGAGGAACAGCTTGAAAGCGCCGAAAAAGGAATTGGAGCAGCTTTTGGCACGGTCAACTAAAGAAGCAATCCGGTAGCAGGAAGAACGGGAAAGCAGGAGCAATTCATCAAAGAAGGAGGTGGGAAAATGCGCTAAAGAGTGAATTGTCCTAATCAAAAAGGCTGACCGCGCATTGGGCCAGCCTTAAGAAGCTATCTTACTTCTTCTTTTTCTTTTGCAGTTTTGAAAGAGAAGCATCCAAGATTTTTTCTTTTCTTTCTTCCAGCATCGTTTTATAAAACTGCTTTTGCAGATCATCCAGATAATCGGTGTTGTCAACCATCAACCGGATTTTCTGCATATCCATCAGTGGAACGACGCGCTCCAGAGCTTCATTGCAGCCGGTATCCTTGAGAGAATGGATAAAGTCGAAATAGTTGATTTTTTGTCCATTCTCCCGGATGCCGGAAAGCGGGATTTTGAAAATACGAAGGTCACGCTCCGAACGGTCATTCAACACGGCTCGCATGATATTTTCATCAGCCTGGGGAAACAGACTGCTCCCGCAGTCAAACACCGGGGCCAATGTCAACTCGTCTGTTTTGCTGCTGTACAGAAAACCCCAATTGCCATTGTGCCGATCCCAATTCCCAATCAGGGCATCAACAATGAACATATCCCAAAAGCGCCGCTTTAGCACGACGGGATCAACGGCCTGCTGTTCATCAATAGCCGTCAAAATATCGGACAGTTCCGTGCCGTATCCGTTGTGTTCAGAATCAATAATTGTGTTTTTCAGAGAGGCAAAGTCCTGAATGACATAATCGGGAACGGTGAAATCCTTGCAAGCTACTACGAGCTTTTCTTTACCATTTCTGGAGAATGTGCCAAGGATCGTTTTCTGAACCGGGATTCCCACGATCTCAAATATATGACAGCCCAGGTATTCGCACACGCAGCCATTTGCGTAGCTTAAATACTTATTCTTCCGGGCAATGGCAGGGAATTTGAGCATATATTGCTCCCCTTCGTACAGAACCGCGATCTTGCTACCATTGGCCCCAGAATATGTCTTGTTACGCCGGGGAAGATTGGTGAAGTCAATCATGTTTCATCATCCTTTTCCATTCGCAAATACTTCCTGCGCAGATACCAGGCTTGATCTGCGGATATTTCCTGTTCTATTTCTGCGCTGTTAATATCAGCATTCAAATCGCTCCAGCAAATATCCCAATGTAAATCCTGCTTGCCCTGATCAATCAACCGCCAGGATTCTTTCATGGCCGCAATGGATTTTTGAAGATAGTCGGGCAGACCCCTTTCCAGATAAGCGTCACTTTTTGGCAAACCGCTCTTTGGATCATAATGTGCTGTGTCTATTTTCATCAAATCTTCCATCGTGCATCCCAACGCCTGCGATAAACGCCAAACCGTTTTCGCGGTGCAGCCTTCAATGGCGCTTTTCCCGGAACAAATATCAATCACGGTTGTCTTGGGTATACCACTGATCCGCGACAAGTGATACATGGACATATTGCGCTCCTGCAACATGGATTGCAAATTCATGGTCATCCCTTCCTTCCATAATCTCATTATATCGGTTGACCGACCATCCGTCAATATGAAATTTGTTCCGAGGAAAGCGAAATCGCAAAACATCATAGGAGAGAATAATGTCAGAGCAAATTCAAGAAGCAAACCCGAAAGCGGTTACAACTACCTTGAGTATCCCTATCGGAAACACTATTTTTCTTGTCGGATTACGCTTAATAGAGATAAGCGAAAATTCTCAATGATAAGCTGAAACACTTGATTCATCAGGAAATTCAGCATCACCATAAAAAACGTCATAGATTGTTTTCTTGACATCGCGCATATTAAATACTAAAAGCATCCTTAACCAGAATATTGCTCAATGCTTTTGGAAAATCTTCGTGTTTCATTTGTTCTTTCGTCCTCTTTTACGCTGCTTGCAGCATGAAAATATTATTATAATAGCTGCCTTCTTTGCTGGTTCCCTGGGAACCGCCCAAGCTGTCCAGATACTGTTCGCCCGCTTTGGATTTGGAGATATAGAGATAGTAGTTCATGGCGGTAAAGGACATATCGGCAGCAACAGGCCGGTAATCATGGCTCAGCACAACGCGGGCGCCCATTTCCTTTGCTTTCTCCGCTGCCAGTTCAGCGAACAGCTTCTGCACGGTCTGTTTGGCCAATTCGTCAATGCCATTGGTGTACAGGCGCTCCAGGAAAACGACCAACTCTTCGCTTTTCTTTTCCGGCTGCTCTTCTGCGTCAGGATGGAGAATGTCCGCAAATTCCAGGGATTTGACTGCCTTTCCTCCCGGCGCGGTAAAGCTGCCTTTGGTCAAGCGCAGCATGGCCCTGGCCACGGGCTTACCGCCCATGGTTGCGTAGAGGATTTTTTTGTTGCTGTCGAAGCAGGCCAGCAGGCAATGGCGGTAAGCACCATCTTTATAGTTCAGGCAGGTGCGCTGGGGAAGCTGGCCGATCCGCATGGTGGAAAAGAAATCATCCCTTTCCTCCACACGGATTTTTCCCTGCGTGACTTCCGTGTTCTCCATCCACCGCTGCTTCTGCTGCTCCGTGATAGAAAAGGACAGTTCCCGCTGGAGATCGTCGCTGTGATATTTCACCTGTTCATACTGTCCCATGAGCAGCGCACGCACAATCCGATAAAAGCCCTTTGGATCATGGATGCCCCGGGAATAGTCCATAGCGATGGCAGCGCCTTCTTTGCAGAGAAAGGAAATAATCTCCTGTTCATGTTCGTTCACAAAATCATGATCCAACTGGAGCGCTTCCCGCAGCACGGCCCAATCGCTGTCCAGGCGTTGAATATCCTTCAGCACATCCGCCCATGTCTGGTATGATTTCAGGGATTCATACTGGCGAATCATAAAATCCGCTTCTTCGCTGGTATGTATATCCGGCATGAACCGCTTAACATGATCGTATACGGACAAGATGCGGACGCAAAGGCGCAGCGTTAGTCCCTTGATATGCGCAAACTCTCGATCCCGCCAGTCCATCAGATTCTTTTCGGAGAGGCGGCGGGCCAGTTGGCTGATCTGATCGTCGTTCATCTCATCATCCAGCAAATCGTGCTTGAGCAGCTGCCGGATGGCCAGCAACCGATCATCTGTCCGGGCAATGTCCAGCAGGTCATACAGCCGTATATAACATTCTTCCGCCTGAAACAGCGTTTTCAGTTCATCAAAGGTGAACATCTTCCGGCTGAGCAGGTTCAGCCTGTTCCCGTTCTTTTTACCGCCGATGATTTTCTGGCATTCAGTAAGATTATTGAGGTTCAGGGCGTTCAGCCACGTTCTGGAATAGAAATCATGATAGAAAAGCATGGAGCGGTCAGAAATGGATTGGAAGAGCGCGAAGTTTTTTTCAACCAGGCGCAGGAAGGCTTTCTGCTTATGCGTTAAAGCATAGGCCAGTAGTTGAAACGCGCCGCCGTGCAACTCCCGGAAGGGAATGCCTCTTCCAAAGCTGCCGTACAGCGCATTCAAATAGGCCAGATAGGTATCCAGCGCCGCGTCGATTTCCTCTAGTGTTTTGTTCCGAGCCCAGCGGATAAAGGCTTCCAATTCTTCCGCTATGGCGCCGTTATCCAGCCAGTACCGGAAGAAGATGCCCGTTCGGTCTCCATCGGCGCCAAGGATGGCATGGATCGTTTCGAGCTTTTCCTTCATTTCCGCTGTGAGAGTATACAGATTTGCCCAGTCCGCTTCATCCAGGGAAATCTCGATCCTATCGGCGCACAAGGCATCCAGAAGAGATAGGCAGATGGGATGGGCAGCAAGCCTGGGCAGCACTTCGGAAAAGGCCGCGCCATTGATATATTCTCCCAGACACGGATGGGAAAACAATTCCTGTTCCTCCTCCGATAATGCGGCCAACCCGCCCTCTAACTCTTGATAGCAGGCGATCACATTATCCGCTGCGGCCTGAAGCGCATCTTCTGGCCAGCCCCTATGCAAAAAATACTGGGCAAATTCCTGCTTGCCGCGCATGTCGGCCAGACGCATGGAAAACAGGCGGATCAATTCCTGGCAGGAATAATCCATGATCCCGCAGCCTGTTTCCTTCGCCGTCGAAAGCCATTGATCGACCTGGTGAGCTGAAACACCGTTCCCCAAGAGAAAACGCAGCCTTTCAGGGAAACCGGGAGTGGTGATCAGAGCAGCTTGAATGGAGAAGCAGTTCTGATAGGCGTTTTTATCAAGCGTGCCATCCTCAAGCTGACCACAGCAGGCATTGATTTGCTGCTCTGTATACTCCGCTGTCATCTTGAGAGCTAGGCCGTTCTGTTCCATTTGGCCGAGGGTTTTCATCCGTTCAGTCATCATCAGCATGGTTCGCATCCTCCTCTTCCGAGACTGTCACATCGTTCAGGGTTTTCAGCACAACCTCCCGTTTCATTTCGTCATACTGAACGAGCGTGCCCATCAATTCCAGCAGCATTCCGAATTCTTTTTTGGTGAATGCGCGCTGCTTCATGAGAATACCGTCTAAAAGATATACGGCGTGTTGGACAGCGTAGCGCTTGGCGCTGGAATAATAGCAGCGGTCCAGATACTTGACGATAGATTCCAGCGTACCGTCAAAGCGCTCATCCATTTCATTGCAGGTTTTGATTTTTTCCGCTTCGGCATCAGCCAGCTTTTTTCGCTGTTTTCTCTCCTCCTCCGCCTGACGCTCCGCTTCCAGTTCCTCAGCGGAAAGAAAGACCCTTTTCAGAGCGGGGATATCCGAATGATTCGGTTTTCTTTCCTGAATGGCGTCAAAAATGGGCCGCAATTCAGCCCGGTCATACAGTTCCAGGGTTTCCGGGGCGGTCAGGAAGGCTAACACCATATCGTCATACTCTGAAGGGGTGAACAGGAAAACCGATTCATCGATCCATTCATACAACCTGCGGTTTTCTTCCCGGGTAAGGAAAGCCCGCTGATAGCGGGCCTCCTTCTGGTGGCTGGAATACCCATAAATGCCCCGAGCTGCGGACGAGAAACCTTCATGGAAGGATTTGTCCTGAAAGAAGGCACGAAGCTGCCGCATATCGAACGTTGAAAAGAACGTCTGCCAGAAATCAAAGGCAGGACGGTTCTTAACGCCGGAGACCATATTCCAGACATACCGTAAGGGCGAATACTGGTATCTGGTGTCTTGCTCATCCTTGTGTTCATTGAAGAAATCCCACAAGTTCACAGCGCCGAACCGCACGCAGTCGTCAAAGATATCTTCCTCCTGGTATGAAAACTGCCGGAATGTGTCCAGATAACTGCCGCCGGTTAAAGCCTCATATTTTTGAAGCCATGCACGGAAGGTTTCCGCTGTAAGCTCCTTTTGATGCTCCAGCTGCTCCTTGAATAACTCATGGTATTTTTCCTTAGGCAGTTCCTTGGCTAATACATCCCAGCGATCATCCAGCGCGTCAAAGGGAAGGCTTTTTTCCCATTCCAGATCCCGGATCATCCAGATCATGGTCTCCGGGCATACGATATGAACCACTCTGGCCAGCGCCATGCGGATGCCAGTGTTGGCCTCATATTTGATTTCAAAGGTCTGATAGCGTTCCAGCAGCCAGGCCGCGTACTCCAGCAAAGGTTCGTCCGGCTTTTCCGCTGCGTTCATGCAGGAGAGCACAAAAGTGGCTGCCAGCTTTTCCGCCGGAATAGAATCCGGCATCACATGATAATACCGAAGCTTCCTGTCCCACACGAATAGCGAATTGAGATACAGGATTTCCAGCTTGAAATACCCTGCTTGAAGCAGCGCAGTGTGGGCAGCGTCCTTTTCACGCACATAGCCCTTGGCAAGCGCAAAAAGCGCTCGCATGAGCGCGTTGTCCTTTTTACGGCAGCCTTTGATCGCTTTGGCACAGCGTTCCAGCAGCCAGCCGAAGATACCGCCGTTGTCCGCTGCTGTCAGCGTCCTGTCTTTCCCCAACAGCGCAGTCAGAAGCGGAAGGAATTGTTCGTAATGCGGCTCGATACGTTCCAGAGAACAAAGGGAGAAGATCAGTTCTTCCGTCTGATGGTAGGTTCGGTTCAGCAATGCCTGAAGCCTCTCCTCCTTCTCTTCTCCCTCCGAAAGCAGGTACAGGGAAACGGCAATATAGATGTCATTCTTTTCTTTCTTCAGGACTGCCTTCATAAAACTGGCCCGCTGCTTGCCCACAAACATATTGGGCGTCAGGATCGGGGCTGTCCATGCCAGCGCTAAGGCCAAGGCACGGGTGTTTTCTATCGTATCGCCCAGTTTTTCTCCGTACCGTTCCAGCAGTTCTCCCACATAGCGGATGCTGTAAGGCTCAAAGAACGACGCGCTGTCCGCCTTCTCGTACCAGGGAAGTTCGGATAAAGTATCCTGAACCTGCGAGACCTGTTTGGGCGCTTCTGTAGTGGTAATCGCCAGTCGCACAGCCGCGTTGAACAATGGGATGTTAAATTGCTCCTCATAAGCGCTGCACTTTCCGGCAGCGAGACAAAGGTTAAGCTTCATAGGCACCTCCTTCGTGTTGTTTCGGCTCAATCAGGCAGACAAATGCTCCGACAGATAATCGTCTTCACTGTCGTCACAGTCCTCCAGCCTATCAATCAAGCCAGCGCATTGATCCGGCAGGTAGGAGGGAAGTTCCTTGAGCATATCGTCTACATCGCACAGGAAACCCCAGCAGGAGTCCTCCTCCTTATCATCCTTGTACAAGCGGAACCCGTAGCACTCGCCCCGGAGATACATATCGTAGCTTTTGACCTCTCCTTCCAGGAGTTCTTCCGCTTTTTTGACGGTTTCTTTGTTTACGGCTCCGTAGTTCTTTTCTATCATTTCACGGTCGGCATATATCCAGCCCACCTGCCCGGAATCCCACCTATCCCCAAAGTCGTGGGTTGACATGGTAATTCCGCTGTGGTCAAAGAGAAAAAGCGGGAGGATGACCAGGTCCTCCCGTTCTCCCAGCAGTTCCTTCAGATCGTCAATGGTCAGGGCGTTCAGCATATCATCATAGAACCAGCCATTGTCATTCAGTTGGCTCTTTGGCGCGGAGCTTTCCAGATCCCATCTTGGCTGGGAATCCCCAATGATCGTGCGAAGGCACCAATAGGTATACAATTCCCATTCGTGGGTGCGTCGATTGTATTCCAGCCTGGCCCCGCGCGCTTTGCCAGATTTCAGGAAAGAGATCAGACGTTTACCATGATCGCCTTCCGTTTTGCGATACAGATCGCGCAGAAAATCCTCTGGATCCCCATATTCATGCTTGTCGCCCAAACTGTAACGCCTATGCCAGCAAACCATTTTCCCGAAAGGCTCCCAGTCTTTCCTGGGATTGATGGGAAAGTCATCCTGCTCTACGAAAAGCGTATAGGGTGCTTCATGCGCAGCCAACATTGTTCATCATCCCCTTCAGTTAGGCGGCTGCCTGCTGCTGTTCGTCGGTGTCCAGATTCAGGATCAATCTGGCTGCCTTTTCCGCTTTGCCCGCGGCAGAAACGATCAGGCGGTTGTCGTTCTTAAGCGCCGACAGCCAGTTCTGAATATAGGCGGCGCTGTTGTGGAAGGTGGCGGGCGATTCAATGCCCAGATCGTTCATCAGGATAGCGGAACCGATCTCCGCCACCAGTTCCTCTTTGGAATAATCGCTGTCTCCAAAGAATGTGCCTTTAGTCAGGCGGTTCAGGCGCTTTTCATGGCCGGTGGAGTGGGTGCATTCGTGGAAAGCGGTGGAATAATATTCCCGGATATCGGGAAACTGTTCCCGCAACGGCAAGTGGATTTCGTCCAGTCCGGGAGAATAGTAAGCGCGATCCTGCTTTTGGTGATAGATCCGGCAGCCGGAACGCCCGCTGTATTCAGCCAACACGGCCTCGGCTTCTTTGATCGGATCGGCGAAGGTCAGCTTGGGTTCGGTATATTTGGGCTTCACATTTTCACATTGATCGATGTGAAACACATGGTAGTAACGCAGCAGGGGAACAATTTTCGTGACTTCCTTGCCGTCCTTATTCGTCTCCTTCACAGGAAGTGGTTTCCAAAAGACCACAAAGCTGGCCTTTTCTCCCTTGCGGATGCTGCCACCCGCTTCCATCGCCTGTTTGAAAGTGAGATATTCCCCAGGCTTGAACAACAGAAGCTGATTCAGCACTGAATACGGTCTGCCTGTCGAACGGCTGTAAGCGCCGGTTCGCACGCCTGTCCAGGGTTTCTTCCAGGGAATTTGGCCCTTTTTCAATTCCTCCAGGATGCGATCCGTGACGATCTGATGCACATTAGCGCCCATGCGCGATCCCTCCTTCTGTGATTGTCAGTCCGGCTTTATCGGAAGCTCCCCGATAGTGAAGGAATGATGCTCTCCGGAAGCAATGGCACGCCTCCTTTTCCACCGTCAGTTCTTCATACTCTTTTCCGCACACAGTACAGGTAAAGGGGCCGTAAGGCTTTTCCGCGTCATAGATGGCGGCTTCCAGAAATGGCTCACAGTTCTCCAGAAATTCGCCGTTCCCATCCACCACCACGTCCGCCCGGATCAGCTGATGCCCGATAAACCATGTGCTGCCGCAGCTGCATCGCATATATCTCCCGCCCTGGAATCAGATATAAAAGGTCGTCTGCGGCGTGAGCAGCCAGTAGCCAATATCCGTGGCGTTCATCACATCCCGAACGGCTAGCTCATAGTCAACCGCTGCTGTGCTCTCCATATATGATGAAATGGAATCCTCCAGCTCGCCGATCTCCTGTTCCTTCAGCCGCCGTTCCGTCAGCACCAGGATACGGGCTTCCGGCATTCCATCCATTTCGACGAAATGAAACGCCAACACAGGCAGTTCATCGTTTTCGCTGGAATGTGTCAACCGCGTAAAGGGCGGAAAAACGGAAATCTGATCGTATTCTTCCATATCGGAGTCCATAAAGCGAATGCGGTGATGATCTTCATCATCCTCGCACTCATATTGCAGCTCCAGCAGATATTCTGGGTGCTGCATAGCATATTGGGACAGCGCCTCACGGATTTCACTGTAGGCATAATCGCTTTCATGGGAAAAACCTACAATATAGGTTTCGCTCTCGTCACAGTTGCTGGCCCATTCTTCAAAACCAAGATCAATAACGCGATCCTGCAATGCTTCTTTCTCATCGGTGGGCAACCCGCTGCCGGAAGGTGCCCAGCCGAATAACTCATAGCTTGTCCGTTTCCCCATATTCATCCCTCCATCTCAAAAAATGTTTCTGATACCCACATATTAAATAGTGCATCCGCCATATTTTGATTGTTTATTTGCAGTTTTCTCTGTTTTTTGTAGCTTGCATGTAAAGTGTACTCAAAATGTACTCCCATCAATTCTTTTTTTTCAAATTTAGTGCCATTTTGTATTTATTCGCACTATATTAATCGGAAAAGCAAATTTTTCTATAAAAAAAGGAGACGACCTTTATGAATGGGCTCATTAACGCTGTTGGTTCAGTTGCATCAATATTAGGATTCTCCCTGCAGACAATTGATATTGTAAATAAAAGAATAGTATCCGCAAATCGCAAGGAAATACAGGAGATAAATAATACTTTTCAATCTCTAATATTTATAAGAAATCCAGCTAAAGCCTGGAAAGATTTGCATATGGTGTATTCTTCTTTACACACTCCATTTTTAAGACTATATGAAACTGTTTCTGACGGAAATGGTCATCAAAAGCCTGAAGATAACATTGCGCCTGGTACTTTAAAACAATTATTTCAGGAACCGACAATGATGTCAGCTTTAACAGATATAGAGCAACGTTTAGAGACGGCAACAGACACACTTAAAACCATTTCCGAAAGAAGAAAAGCTACAAAAGCTGATTATGAAGAGCTAAATAGCAAAGGAGGGATTTTCAGTGAACTGTCTTTGCATTGTCGAACAATAAATAACGCACTTGATAACGCTTTAAGCCTCCATCAAAGATTTTGCGAATTTTTTGATACAATTGAAGAGTATAATACAAAGAATTTGTGGGATGCTAAAAGCGTTCACTTTATTGTTGAAAATCGTCCACTATATGTGAATGCAGTTGACAATATGTTGACATACTCTGATGGAGCTGTAATGGCCTTATTGGATATTTATATTCGTATTGTTTCGGAAATAGAACAAAGAGTAAAGTGAGGTGCTTTATGGGTTTTAAAGATTTTAGCCTTATTCATAGACGTCTATTACATAAGGCTAAATCGCTTGTCAGCCTTAACATCGAGGATAGAAAAAAGATAATGGTTCCCGAAATAGCTAATTTTTTTAACACAGTAAGTTTTTATAATCAATATGATAGGCTTTCTCAAAATGAATATTATGAACTGGATCGCATGGTAAAAACATGGATTGATTATCTTGCCTTTCATTCAGTGATAATTCATGTACCCACTCTTCCTCTTCCAGGAGCAGAGTTTACTTTAAAGATTAGAAACAAGAGAAAAGTGCTTGAAGGACTTGTTGTAAATATTTCAGGGGAGAAGACAATAAAGGTGAAAAACGGATACTACCTTACCCATCCAAAGTATAATAAACAAATTAAAAGATCAAAAAACTATCTTGTACATGATGAAAATGAGGTTGCAAGGATTGGTGATTATGTACAAATTGTTGAATGTCGACCATTGAGTAAAAAAAAGCACTTTCGTCTTGCATCAGTATTATTATCAACAAACGTAAAGCAGGATTTTTAACCAAGGCGCAGATTCAATATTTCTTTATTTATACATTGATTATTTTCTGCTAAAATATGGAGACATGGGCTTGTGTGAACCGATGTCTCCTTGTATTGTTTTTTATCAGTCATATCGGCTGGATCATCGGAAAACAACACAATGGAGTCCTTCCAAAGAGGTTCTGTAGTGTCACTGGTTATATCAGGCGTAGAATAAACCAACACAGATAGATTTTTCAGAGTGGTCATCTGATACTCAATTTCCTTGTAGCGATTCCCATCTTCGTCGTCCTGCCAGCCATCGCTAACTTTTTCTGCCCAAGTATCTCATGAATTCGAAGCGGCTCTCTTATTTCATCATAGAATTTGAAGGTGGGCATGATCTGTTTAATCTCATCTTCGGTTCAGCCACCTTCTATAGAATACAGCTTGATCAACAGGGTAAAGCCATGACGTCCATCTGAGCTTGCTCAACCTGAACGGCATAATAAACAGGCATATTGTCCACTTCCGCCCGTTTCATATGGACAGTGCTTTCCAAATCGGCATTCAATGATCAGCAGGGGGATTGCCCTTCCGTCCACTTCATGCTGCTCCATTTTCAGCGCTTTGACTGTGGCATTCAGGTAAAAATCAAAGCCTTTTCGTTCCAGCATAAAGTGTGAAAAGGGAACGAATACCGTGCTGTTATCATTTCTCACCAGATTGATTTGCAGATCGTTGTTAGGATCGAACAGCGAGAGCAACTGTTTCACAGTCAGCAAGGCGGCACCTCCTGATTCCCAGTTTCCTTGGGCGAAATATACTGCCCATTCAAGAGTACACCGCGCTCCAGTGCGGTCATACAGAAGGGATCATGATTCTCGTCAATGAACCGGAAGATGCCCTCCGGCGTCAGACCGGCTTCGTGCATTTCTTCGATGGAGTCATAGCAGTTGTTATAGTCAACGCCGTAATCATCATAGATGCGGTAGCCCAGGGTAGGCTTTCCATCCGGGTTTCCATCGCTGTCCAGATCCTGAAAGCGGGTAAACTGTACTGAAACGATATTACTCATGGCAAAGCTCCTCTTCTTCCGGCAGAAACACGATTTCCGCCTTGACGATGACGCCGGCGTCATTGGTATAATAGAAGCAGTCGTAGCCGCCATCGCCGTATCCGCTGGAGGAGACCACACCAAAAGGCAGTACCCCGGCGCGAATGGATGAAAGCGTAATATCGCAGCAAAATAGGTACCACGGCTCGGACGGATCGTCCGCAGGGACAGGCTTCGCGTCGGGAATGACGGAGGAATCCTGATAGTGCGCGACATCAAAGAACCCGGCCTGGCCGCTGTCAACGCCAACCTCAAAGGGCGCTTTCTGCCGGGTCAGGTTCTGCGATTCATCATACGATTCATGTGCAATGGTCAGTTTGGCGACGCGCTGCCCCCATTCTCCGCAGTTATGTGTAACGATTGAGGCATTCCAGATGCCATTCGCGGCATTGGTGAGCTCTCCGCGGCACCACACATCCGGATCATAGCAGGGATCAGAAACAGCCAGCTTACCGGAAACCATTTCAAAGGAGCCCAGCTCCATCGTTTCACGGACGATCTGAGCCAGCTGCACCTGATGGGTGATGGCAGCGGATTGGTTCAGCACATCGCAGAGTTCTTTTGCGTAAGACATATAATCCTCTGCCATGATTTCGCAGACATCCTCGGAAAGCAATTCCGCATTGTCCACCAGGAGGATTTCTCCTTCCTCCTTATCCATTTCATCATACGGAATCCAGAGGATGCCTTTCCGCACGGGCATAATGAAACCACCCGCCGATTCGCCCGTGCTGATGGGATAACGCCAGATCAGCTCGTTCCCGTACTGTTCATGCTGTTTTTCACGCAGTACTGCAAGCGCTGCGTCAGTCCCGCCGCCGTTCCGAATCATTTCGATCAGTTCATCTTTGGTGAGCAATTCTTCCGGGTTGAGCGAAAGATTCATATACTTCCAGGTTTTCTCCATGCGCATCCTCCTTACGCCGCCTGTTCATTGATTTCCGAAAGATATTCCATGTACTCTTTTTCCGTGGAAAAGAGCATATGCCTGCCGTCGGGCAGAAAGCCGATATACCCCTGATTCGTCAGATACCCATGGGGACGGAACATGGAATCACCCCTTTTACTCTTCACATCGGGTCATCCATTTGTCGTTATGGAGAAGCTCCGCCGCTTTTTTGCAGGCGGCGGTTTGGAGATCAATGTACATGATGTCTTTAGCGGTAATGATCGTTGCTCCGCCGCCCACATAGCGCAGTTTTTCATGTCCTGCTTCAAAAATGATAATGGCGTCATCCTCAGCTACATGCTGCTGAAGGCCATCAGTGAAGGCGTCAAAATTATTTTCCGTTTCCCCGGTGTCTTCACCATTATCATCCAACACAGGAACAAGAATCCCGGCAATGCAGCCATAAAGGCCGAAACCGAAGAGAGTATTCCCATGATCGTCCTTTTCATCGTCCCACAGGTCGATGCCATCCTCATCACCAACCGCTTTAGACATGAAATCCCGGAAAGCGGCTTCATCCTTTACATGGAAATAGTTCGTGCGGGTGATACCATAGTAATTTGCCATGCTCATTCCTCCCCGTCGTTTGATCTCAGCGGCACGCCGGGATTGTAGGCTTGAATGCTTTCCGGGTCATAGCAGGTCAGATCAAAGGAACCATATACATATTCCGAATCGGTTGGAAGAGGGATGTGATCGGAGGTTTCTTGAAAAATATCCATCGCGTCGTCAATGGAGTCGGCCTCCACTTCCACAAAGCCGCATACTTCCCAGGAAACGGGCAGCTTGATTATCATTACTTCACCTCCCTTGCGTGAAAGCTTTTTATTCTTCCAACTGCGCATTAGTGGGATGCCAGTCTTCATCCCAGGAAACATCGTCCACCTTCAAGGTTTCGTCCGCAATCCGCATCGCCTCATCCGCAGAGACCGCTTTGATCTCCGCATATCCGCTGTGGGAGAAGAACACGCCATAGTTCCGAAGGACGGTAAAAGTGCCATCGCCATTTTCCTGGAGCTCATACTTTTTGTCTCGGACCATCACATACTGATCTACCAGGATGTCCAGCGATTCCAGTACGCTTTCCGGCAGATCAGCCTGCTGAATATCGCTGATGATGCCGGTTTCTTCGTCAAAAAGGGCGGTGGTCGGAATTGCCATGCCATTGTCCCAAACGGAAACATAGGTCACCGGGATCTGCCTGCTCACCGCATCGCCTCCTCTGTCATATAAGCGTAAATATAGAAATCATAGTTACCGGGAGCGGGCATACAGCGGATACAGAAAAGATAAGAGGATTTAGACACCGTATAACCCATGGTTCCTTTATCACTGCACGCCAAGACCAGGCCGGGATACGCTTGAAGATAGCGCGCCATCTCCCTGCGGTTTTTGAGTAAATCCTGCCGGAGAAAGCCTACCAATTCGTTGAAATCCTGCCGGAAACCAGTCGTTTTCTTATGCTCTGTCGCGTGAGGCCACCAGGATGTCCAGAATTCGTTACCGCCATGGCCAAAGTCACCGCGAAGGTGGCCGATGCAGTTTTCTTCCTGACTGCTGTCGGAATAAAACAATTCTTCCTGGCCCGGCAGGGCAGCTTTCACATGATAATCCGTATTCATACCGCGTCCCCCTTTACTTCCTTATCGCTGGAGGAAAGCAGCGTACCATTCGGATCAAACTGGAGAACCTTATACCGCTGATTTCCTGATTCCACATGCAGACGAAAGCCCGTGCTGTTCTTGGATACGGCAACCCTGCGGCCTTCATCATCCACGCCGATGTACAGGCCGGGTTTCATGGCCAGCAGCTTCTGGATGCTTTTGATTTCCACGGCTTGCCTCCTCAGTAAACGACGTGCATATCTCCCCAGGCAGCGCGTTCCTCCGCATCCTCGGTTGTGGCGTTTTCATCCGGAGAATCCACGTCATAATCCGCGATATACACGGTGGCATAGGGATTGGTAGAGCGTACCTCCTGTACCATACCGCCTCGTACCGTGATGACGATATCCGGCGCAGCGCGTTTCAGCGCTTGGCGGTTCAGGTAGCGGTTGGCCGTCATCGTCTCCCGATAGGGTGCAAGCTGGCCCCTGCGCAGCGTTTGAATGTTGAGCACATACAGACTCCCCGCCAGCCCATGAAGCAGGTTTTCCCGTTTGACCATCAGTGTGTCACGAATACATTCACGAGATAACAGGATCGGCTTTTGATTCATGTTCGTACCTCCTGTTGCTGAAATAAGGAAGCATCCAGATCAAGCACAAAGCAGATGGCTTCTGCCACCGTTTCGCATTCGTCTGCTTCGATGCCATTATCCTCCAGGACTTTCATAAGCCTTCGGGCATGTTCTTGATTGATAGGGCGTACCGGCATCGTTTCCCGCTCGAAATCACCCGGCTGCACCATCGTCTCTTTCGTCAGCCTTGCATACATCCGGCGGATGCGGTCCCGCACAGCTTTGTGCTGCGCGATTTCCTTGCTGAGCAGGTTTCGGAAAAAAGTGAAATAGCTTTCATCCGCGGTTCCCACTGGATGTTTCAGAAAGCGTGCGGTTTGGCCGAGCCGATACTTGCTTATTTCATAAGCGGTCAATTGTTGGAGAAAGGATTCCAACACGAAGAGCCGTTCGGTCAGCTTAGCCTTCGTTGCACGGGTCGTGACAACGCCGTTTTCATCCTTCCATGTCAGGAGATTGTACATGCTCGTCCTCCTCTATCAGAAAGTCTTCCAGCCCCATGTTTTCACGGATATACTCATAGATGCGGTAATCAGGGCCGAACTCCGCGTTCCATTCATCCGAAAAGAACCGATCCAGATACCGCTGCATCCCTTTCTGAGAACGGCGGCTTAGTGCCCGGATTTTGAAGACCAACTCGTCGCCGCCATCGTTGTACCAAGGCGGAGAATAGATTTCCGCGCTTCCCTCCACATACCGAACGCGCATATTGCTGGGGAGTTGTTTCAGCAGTTCTTTCAGTTCGATCACTGCCCGGTCACGTATGAGATCAGCATATTTCTTTACATCGAACCGCTGCCAGAGCTGCTCCCGCTCCGCGTTCATTTCAGTATCCTCGTCCGTTTCCAGCGTAAACTCAGGAGAAAGCAGGGAGTTATACATGTTGACGTCGATGACGCCCCATATCTCATAGGTTCGCATGGTACTTACCTGTCAAAGTCAATACCGGTGATGGCACAGTCGTCCGCATCGGGCAGGAAAATCCAGGTATCGCCGTTCCGGGCGTCCTCCCTGTCCAGCAGAGCGTTCACTTCCTCGCTGGAATCGCACCGATCCCACCGGTCATTACCATGCGCGTCGATCCAGATCACCGTGTACATATGACCCCTCCTTTCGCTGCGGGGATGCCGAAGCAGAGCCCTGCAGCAATGTATTCATCAGGCATTGACTGCGCGGTACAGGTTCATATAACCGTTCCGCCCGCGTTCCTTCAGCAGATGAAGGTCGTCCATCACATCACGGCCACCCAGGGAAAAACCCTCAAACATGATCTTCTGCTTGAGCGTGTAGAACGCGCCGGATTCCACGAACCGGCGGGCAAACAGGTCATTGGAGTGAATCTTCGGATCCAGCTTGCAGAAATCAAATCCCTCCAGCAAATCGGAAAGCTGCTTATAGGAATGGGTATTCTGCACAGCGCTGATAAACTTATCAAAACGGTACTTCATGGGACGGATATGATCAGCCCGAATTATACCGATGCCTTTGATGAACACGCACATTTCCTCTCTCCTCTGCAGCGGCCTGCGATTCCTGTATACATTGGTTTCCGCCGTGGTCAGCACATTTTTGACCGTCATGCAGTAATCGCAGAAGATATTCTGCATATCGTGCAGGGTAAAGAATTGGCTGCGTTCCTGGAAGGCTTCCGGGTCACGGCGCTGAAGCATAGCCAGCTTCGCGCACTCTTCCTTCAGGAAGCGCACGACATAGTTCCAGTTGTACTGCTCCCGCATATAATTGTGGATGCCGTTATACCCGGCTGCCCGGATGTTCCGCTGGAACTGGGCGGGAAGGAAGCGGCGGTGGATATAGGGATTGAACACGTGGCCGTCGTTCATGACCTGCATATAGAAGCGGGAGTTTTTCCCGAAATAGCCATCAAAGGCCATGCTCATGGGAACGGTGCGCAATTCGCCGGTGTCCTTGTCCTTGATCTGGATCACCACCTCCGCGCCGTCGGGGATGCTTTCCTTGTCGATGCGCATGGACAGATACCGGTCAGAGTCGATGCCGTTCTTTCGAAGAATGTACTGGTGTTTCTTGCTCATGGGTGTTCCTCCTCATTGTCTCATTTGTTTGACTGGAATACTTCTGTTTTCACGCTGCTGTCGGTCTGCCACCGGCATGATCGCTCCTACATACCGCATCCTCCTCCTTTCCCATGATCCATTCCCGGTACACGATGCAGTCGGGATCATTCGCGCTTTGCCAGAAGAAATGCTCGGGCACATGCCACGGGATCAGCCCCGCAGCGGAAGCCAGAAGGATAAAGCCCTCCAATTCCAGTCGCGCCTGGGGACGGGGCATGTTATCCGTCAACTCCTGCATGGTCAACGAATCGCTGGAAAGCGCTTTGAAATATCCTTTGTTCAGCCGGACATGGCGATTGGGTACGGAATGCTTGAACTGAGCATAGAGCCTTTCGATCTCCGCGTATGGATCGCCGGAAAAGTCGATGAGACCATTCAGCTCCAGCTTTTCGCCGTTTTCCAAATAGACGGCAGGCCGGACGATGATTCCATTTTGGAGAATCAAGCGTTTCCTGCTTCGGATGCTCCTGCTTTTCAGGTCAAGCATAATATCTTCTGTCTTTCCTCCGCCCACGACGGCAGAATAGGTTTGCGAAGCGTGTACCAGAAACTCATATACAGTCATGGCGATACCTCCTTTGAAACAGCCATCCCGATTGGCACATAACTGCAACCGCTTTACGATGTAGGCAGCCAATCCGGCCGACGGCGAGGCGCCTGGAATGAAGGTGTCCGGAATGGAAAGGCGCCTGCCGACGGCCGGAGCGGCTGCCGAACTGAAGAAATGGGATCGGCTGTCAAAATCGTCTGTGCAAACGTGTATCTGATATATCCACCTGCCTGCACGGTACAGAACTGCATCTCTTTACGATGTTGCGAGCTTGATGGAGCCTGTATGACGGAAAATGGTGACTGGGATGCCCGTCATCCCAGTCGCTCGATGCCGGCATACAGGCGTCGGTCAGCAGGAGGCGCTTGCGCCTCCGAATGCCGCATAAAGCTCGAAACTGGGGAAAAGCCATCTGTACGGATGGGATGCTGCCGCCGTTTCCGCCTTGCACGTTTCTTCAGAGGTTTACGATGTAGCCTGCCTTCTGAGCGCGCGATACTGGGAGGTGCTCCAGACTATAAGAAGGTTTCCTTCGCGATGGCCTGGGCACCTCCTCATGTGACGCGCGCTTCAGAAGGCAGGATGCCTGATGGCGCGGACATGGCGGCATTCTCCTGTGCCGGAGAAAAAAAGAACAGCAACGCCGGGCCCTCTGTTCGCGTTTTCTTCACAGTTTTACGATGCGGGCAGTGTGAATCGGAGCAAAGCTCAGTGTGTGACGCGGCCTCCGCAGAGCGCACTGAGCAGAAGCGAATGACTCGCACTGACATGCTGAAAAAAGGGCATAGCGTCGCATACGCACGCGCCTGCGCTATATAATGAAGCAATTTTTCCGCTGTTTGGCGCATGACTGCAAGGGTTTACGATATTACTCTTCTGCAGTACGTCGTTGCTTCATGGGGTTCGAGCTGTAAGAGAGGTCTCCGAGCGGCAGCTCGAAACCCTGAAGAAGACGACGTACTGCAGAAGAGCTCATTGAAAATCAGCGGCTCCATTGCTGCTCCTGCGCTGGAGTGATTCTGGCAATACGCATCCGCCTTGCGCATAACTGAAAGTGTTTACGATGTTCTGAATTCGGATGACATCGCCGCGAATGTGCCCAGAACCAAAGGGAGGCTTCCGATCAGGTTCTGGGCACCAGAGCTGGCGATGTCGATCGGAATTTCAGAAGCTGATGTTTGCGGATATTGCATTGCCGCCCTGCGCCGGGCGATTTCCGCACCGTTTCCGCTTTGTACATTTCTTCATGGGTTTACGATGTAAAGCCGGTCTGCGCGATCCACTGCCTCAGCGGATCGAAAGCCGGCTGTGTGAAGGATACGGACATGATGCGGCATTCCTGTACCGGATGCATAAAACAGCAGCGGTTCCTTTTGCGCAATGCTTCAGAAGCTTTACGATAGAAGAATGAGCTCCGGATCCTGAAAGAGAGACCGGAGGAAACGTCGCGTTGACGACGTGTCGAACGACAAGGATCCGGAGCTCGTGCATGATTGGTGTACGGACGTACCGCTGTTTCCCTGCGCCGGGATAACTGGCGTTACCTTCTTCATTTATTAGAGCAGCTTCCAAGCCGGGCCATTACTTCATGACTTTAGGATCAAGGGATACCTCCTCAGGAGGGGCATCTCATCCGCTTCGAGATGAGATGGGCCTCAGGAGGCGGTATCTCGCGGTGATTGTGCCTGTCTGCTGCTCAAAGCGCTGGCAGCGCCATAAAAGGGAGTGATCAGGATTCAGGGATGGGTCTTGACTGTACGGCTTTACGATGATCGGTCTTCTGGGCACGTTGGCCATGCAGCGCTTCGCGGAATTGGCCTGCGTGATGAAGAAGACGGATTTGAGGTTTAACCCTGCCGTCCTGATCGGCCAGACTGATTTTGCACGTCACTTCATGCGCACTGCATCCTCACCTCATTTCTGTATAGGGATTTGGAGATTTTGTAGAGCTTGTACAGATGCACCATGCTGATATATCCGCACCGCCGCAGCATATCATTGGGCACCTTCTGGTAGTTCCCATAGGAATTCCACTTTCCGGTGTACAGGTGCCGCAGATGATCTTTGATGTAGAAATCCAGCATACGCACATTCTCCAGAACATTGACCGTACCGAACATATACTCCGCCCAGCCAAATTCCCGGTCGTTGAGCAAATAGGCCATATACAGATCATGGTTGATCTGTCGGATCGCTTTCCGCAGAACGGCTTCACTTTTCAAGGGCTGGCCTTTCCTGGTTTTGGTCAGGCTGCGGATGCTCTTTTTCAGCCGGTCGATCGTATCTTTGGAAAAGGTGATCTCCGCGCCACGGATTTTGAAGCCCAGAAAGGTGAACGCGGTATCCGCGTCAATGTCCGTCACCTTTTTGGGGTTGATGGTCAGCCCTTTCTCCGCCAGCTTTGAGAAGAGGATGGCTTCAGCTTTCTCCACGTCGCTGCCCAGGATCAGAATGTCATCGGAATACCGGTAATAGAGAACGTCCAGCTTGCTGATGGCTTCATCCACATCACGGAGCAGGTAATTCGCTAGGAAGGGACTGACAGCAAAGCCCTGGGCGATGCCTTTATAAACATGCTGCAATTCGCCATTCTCATCAATCACCTGATCGTCATGCAGGTATTCCCACACGACCCGGTCAATGCAGGAACCGGAGTCCAGTTCCCGCAATCCCTGATCCCGTGTTTCCTCGCTGATTTCATCGAAATAGTGGTGAATATCGTACTTCCGGCCTTTCATGCCGGGATGGGAAGCGAGAAAGGCGGATATTTCCCGCACTATCTTTCCCACGCCGATACCGTGCTGATAGGAAACACAGCAGGGATGAATCCGGTCATGGTACATCCGCTCATATACCTTGCCAATCTGTGCGCAGATGAAGCGATCCATGGCTTCGTTGCAGTACACTTTCCGCATTTCCGTGGAATCCCGCTTGGGAATCTGAATGATGTGCGGCGGGGCGATATGGTATTGTCCCGCAAGCATTTGCTTGGCCAGAGTGATGCGGTGTTCCGGCTGCGTGAACCAGCGGATTTCCGCCAGGTCGATGCCCTTATCCACGCAGGCGTTGACCGTCCGCTGAAGCATTTCCTTGTCGAAGAACAGGTTCAGCTTATCGTCAAAAAAATCCACGGTTCACGCCCTCCTTTGTTATGCGGCCAAATCCCTGACCGTCTTTTTGCTGCCGGGATACATATCCCGCTCCACACCCAGGTTAAAGGGCGGAAACTTCATTTCCGCCAGCTCCGAAAGCCGGAAATAGCCCCACTCCCATTCATCGCCCAGGGTCACCTTGCCGAAGAACTCCCAATCGCCGTCCTCTTGCTTTTCGCCTTCCGTCACCAACCAGGTGCAGGCGCCGCCGCCGAAGAACTTGACCAGTACTTCCGCATCATCCAGTTTTCCTTCCTGGGAACCGAAAGGGTGCTTTTTCAGCTTTTTGATGATTTCCGCTGTGAGCAGTTTCATACCTCGCATGGGCGAGATGGGCTTTTCCAGTTCTTCCAGCTTTTTCACCTTGGGAAGCTGCGCCGGTACGGGGCGCTTCTTCACACCGGGGAAGTATTCCGCAGGTTCGTCATACAGCACGCCATATTCGTTACGGCACCAGGCCAGTATGGCGCTGCCCATATTAGCCGCTAGGGTCGCTGCGATCTCCTGCTGCTTGTCGGACTGTCGGTTCACTTCCAGTACGCACTGCTTCACGCCGGAACCCAGTAGACAGCAGACGCTGCTGCCAATATCCAGCGCGCCGCGCTGCTCCACATTTGCGGAAATATAGTATCCGCGGAGTTCCGTTTTTCCGGTGAAGTAGTTGATTCCGCCCAGGGAATAGTACAGGGACAGCGTGATGTGAGTGGGATTGCTCACACAGCCCGAAGGATTTTTGGCCATGCCTTTATCTCTGCCGGTGATGGGGATGTGCTGTTCGATACGCTTGCTCATGGATGTACCTCTTCCAATCTTGTCGAGGTTATGCTGACTTCTTTAGCAGGAATCCGCCTATGCAACGCCCAGGCGGATTCCGGCAGCTCTGTAAGTCGTTTTCCTGTTTTTCCGCATGGCCTGATCCGCACAGTTGCCTACTTCCAGTTCATTGATCCTGCCGCTGCTGCCGAACACTCGAACCTTGCGAACATCCTCCACATATTCAGCACTGCACAGCATGTAGTGAGCGCCATCCGTGGATACCATGTCCACATTGACACCGGCCCAGCCGCAATCTTCCCCACCAGGCTCCACATAACCGCTCAGCATAGCAACGATGCGTGAGCCGTCGGGCAAGCCAATTTCGAGCTTGACCGCATTTTGTTTTTCCTGAACATCATGATTCCGCACCTCCAGAATGCTGAATTGTGTTTCACGGACGGTCAGTCGTCCTCATCGTCATTCTCGATTTCCAGCGTGCAAAACGGGATTACATCCCAGTTCTGGTTATCGCCCAGCTTTTTCAGGATTTCCGCCTGCTTTTCAGGCGTCAGGTCATCCCAGTAAAACGAGATTTCCATGCCGATCCCCCTTTCAGGTATGAACGCTGTAGTACAGCTTGGAATATTCCCGGTTTCCCACACGGGCGCTTCCCTCATGCAGGATCAGTCCGCCATTGCCGGGAAAGCCGCTGGATGTGCAGAAATAGAAGGAATATCTGCTGTCCGGGTACAAGGACACCGTATCGCCCCGCCATTGAAAGCAGTCCCGCATGGCTTTGCAGAAAGCCCGCTTTTTCCATTTGTCCTTCAAAATTTCCCGAATGACTTTGACCACGCGTTCGGAAAGAATACGCGCTTGGCTGCTGTCTGGCCGGTAGACGGTATGAAGCGGTTTCCCCGTAACCAGAACGGAAATGAGCTTTTCCGCGGACAGTTCCAGGTGCTGCCGAATGCCCTTGAGCGTCCCATTTCCGTACTCAGACAGCCAGTCAAAGGTGAAGTACAGAATGCCCTTGTGATTCCAAATGTAGATATGATTTCCGCAATCCATATCACAAAGGTTGTACACCTTCTCCTCCACCAGTTCCCGAACCTTGTCCACTTGAATCAGGAAGCGTCCATGGCTTCCCCATTCCGGGGAAAAGGTGGCGAAGGACAGGTAATTCCCGTCTGTTTCCACCTTCACCAGGATGTGCTTGCGGATGCCGTCCCGGAGATCGTCATATTTCCGGTTTCCGCCTTTGCAACCCATCCGCGTTCCCTCCCTTCAAAAACCCTCTATATACAAGATACAAGAGATGCAGTTTTCGCCGTTTTTTGCATGGCGGAAAAAATTGTCTTACACTGTGTAGACTTGCAGCTTCCGGTTGCCCTGATCCACGATACGGAAGATTTCCGAACCGTCAGGCAGAATAACCTGGTACTGGTTGGTATGAGCGTGCTGAATCTGGATGGTGATGCCGAAAATACGGATTTCCCTTTTTCCGTTGAGATAGGCCTGAATTGCCCGGTTGCGAACCGTGATGAGCATACGCTGTGCCATGTGTGTTCTCCTTCCCAATTTGCAGATTTTCCGCAATACTAAATAATATACTTAGTATTACTAAACATTTGGGTAAATAAAAAAGACAGCGCAATTTTCCGCCATAGATTCATTCCTGAACCACTTCGGAAATTCCGCTATCAATTAAATGTACCCACTCGTGCCCGCAGAGATATAGGGATATCCCGTATGGATTCCAGCATATCTCCACGTTCGACATTGCCCAATGAATCGTGAAGGCAAAGCCGCAGAAGGCCGCAATACATACGGCCAGAAGGATCGCGATAGCCCGCTTCATGATGATACCTCCTTTCCTTTTTCGATGGGGATACCGCGACACCTGCGGACGCAGGTGTTTCGTCTTAATTTGCAAAGACTCGTCAGGCGGTTTGAAAAGCGGCGGTTCCACAGTATAGCAGAACCGCCGCAGGACAGAGGGGCAGGGAATCAGGCGGCCTTCGCTTCTTTAGCGGCAGCGGCGGCGCGGAGGGCTTCCAGTTCAGCCAGCAGGGCGGCGTTCTTTTCTTCCAGTTCAGCCTTGGTGGGGCCCTTGGCCTTGGTGGTCTGCTTCACATCGGCGGGGTTCTTGCCGGCGTTGGAGTGTACGGGAGCCGCAGCCACATCCTGCCAGCCGCCCTTCACGAAAGCCCGGAAGGTAGAGATGGACTTCACCTTCTTGGCCTGCTCGCCCTTGTCCTTACCGAAGGCGGTCATCTTGACGGTCAGCAGGTTGGCCAGGTTGTCCACGGTCAGGGTGAAGCCATAGGCGGACATGAGCGGGGACAGGGCTTCCATGGTTTCGGAGATAGACTTCTGGCCTTCAATGAAAGCGACATAGGCCAGGTAGGCATCATAGGACTTCTGCTTGAACTCCTGGGCGGACATGGTGCTGGTATTGTTGTTCGCGGTGCTGGTGGTGGTAGTGTTCTTCATAGTGGTATCCTCCTTTTTGTTGCTGGTGGTGGTGTTGGTGGTGACAGCGGTGTTCTCCATGGTGGTGGTGTTGCCGGTGTTCTTCTTGGACATAGTGATACCCCTTTCTTTTTTTGTTCCTGTGTGTTGTCTGTTTCGGCGTCATGCCATCGTCAGCCCACGGACTTTTACCGTGGGGACAGACAGCCCGCGCCCTTTGTACGACGCGGGCAAGTCTACACACAAAACAGACAAGCGGAGACTGATTCCTAAATCCAAACAGAGATAGGCTGATTCCGTCACCAATCGCAGGACATAAAGGCACTCGCATTGACATAATTCCCACCAAGCTATAAGCCCAGCTTTTCCGCGGCATTCTCCAGCCCATCCAAACAGATGGGTAGCCCTGGGCCCTGCCGCAAGCCAAGAATACAGCCGCCATGCAACCTATGTCGAACCTGAAAAGATTCCTGCACGCCGTGCCGCTTGCCCGCCTTGTGCTATTCGCTTTTTTCCCTGTGCCCACAAAACTGGCCTTTTTTCGCGCTTTCCCGCTTATTCGCCGCCTATGGGAATCACAGTGCAGACTATAAGGCGTCACCCGTCAAGCCTCCCACTTGACGCGCCATGATTGGCCCATGTTGCCCAAACAGTTGACCATGTTTGCAGGTGTCACAATCAGCCGTGACCGCTTTCCCAGGCATCACCCCTTTCGAGCTTGTCACCGTCCAGCGGGGGATTTTCGCCCGCCACCTTTCAGCACCGCCAGTATAAGCCCCGTTTTTTTCGCCGCCCCGTCCATTTTGCCGCCGGGGTGATTCGCGTTTTTTCGCGGTCTTTAGAAACAAAATAATTTTCGGCCATTTTTCAAAATGTGAAATATGCACAAAGATTTTTAAAAAACTTTAGCCTTTTTTCCGAGTTGACAGGATTTTTTGACGCAAAATTCTTTCAATCTATGCGCAAAAGCGAAAAAATGGCCCTATTCTCCCCGCCAGACGGGGCAGGAATGGGGCAAATTTTCACCCCGTCCGGGGCCAGGAAAGCGGGGCAAAAATGGCGGGGATGGATACCAGGACAACACAAGCAGGCGGAAATCGTCCCGCCGTGCAGCGAATAGAGGCCCAGGAAAAGCGCACAAAAAAGCCCCGTCCGGGTCCAGGATGAACCGGGGAAAAGCCCCGGAAAAATGGCGTCATAATGCTATATTATGTCCCGTTTACGTCCGAAAACGAACCGCGGCCAGAAAAACCCCTGTCCCTGTCATATGACATCCTGAATTTCAGTTTCTACTATTATATATAGCTCTTTGCGTTTCCTTGCGGAAGAGCCATCCCACCATATCTAACACTGAATTGTTCTGTACGCTTCAGTTTCTGAAGGTAATTTACATATTAAACTTGTTCAGATATGTTCAGAATTCAATACGGGTCAAAAAATAAAAGAAATTGATTATTGCAAATAATACGAGACCATATCGAGAAATCATTGTGAGATCAAAAATACTTGTGCTGAAAGCAGATAATTCGTCTTCGAGAGTTCCATTTTTCTCGTTATATTTTCCGCTTTTTCGATTCATGTTTTTTGTTGTCTCTACTTATGTTTGACGAACATGAATGATAAGGAGTTTCAAATTGTACTATTACTTATATGTCTTATGGTAAAATAAGGCCTTTTTCTCTGCGGCTAAATGCATGCGGTGCAAAATAGTTTCTGTATATGCACCAGGTGCAAAAAGGACACGTTTTTACAATTTATAATTACATTGAAGTTTCGAGAAGGGAGAAAACGATGCGTCGCAGATCAAAATGTGGCGATTGCAACATTGTTGGCGATCGCATCAGTCAAATTAGAAAGGCAAAAGGCATTGGACAAGGTGAACTTATTATCAAAATTCAACTGTTAAATGCAGATATCTCTCAATCCAAATTGTCAAGAATTGAAGGCAGACAAATTGCTGTTTCAGATTCAGATTTGTTTATCATTGCTCAAGCATTACAAGTGAATATCTCAGATCTTTTTCCTCCTCTTCCGTATCAATCTATTTAATAGCCAACTTATTATAATTCTTGATAGTATACTCGTTAACTACAATTTGAAAGATTATTATTCACTTGATAATACCTGTCTATAGTTTATAATGGATGTGGCTCTAAACAGAGTTTCAACCCCCAATCGTGCATGCAGGTATTAACATTGAGAACACATTTGGAGGGCTAAAAAGAATGATAGTAATTCCGGCAGTTATTATGGCTATTAACTCTGAAGAAGATCGGTCATACATGACTGACATATATATCAAATACCACACTTTAATGCTAAAGGTGGCCTGGTCATTCACCAGAGTAAAAGCAGAAGTAGAAGATATTGTTTCAGATAGCTGCGTTTCCATGATTGATAATTTACAAAAATTACGCACCATGGAAGACCACGAAATGCGCTCGTATATCGTCAATATTGTTAGGAACACCGCAATTAACCATTGGAGAAAAAAGCAACGGGAAAATGCAAGGTTCCAGCATATTGATAACGAGGTGATGGAACAAATGCCTGAAAAAGAAACAACGGAGGGAAAAATCGCATTCGATGCTGAAATAGACACCGTAAGACAGGCAATTCATCACTTGCCCGAAAAAGAAAGAGAGATATTACATCTCAAATACTTTGAGGGGCAGTCCGATAAAGAAATCGCCGAAATTGTCGGCTTGGCTGAAAGCAGCGTTCGCAAGTATATTGAACGTGCAAGAAAGCATCTTAAAGTGACCATCTACGAAGGAGCATAGCAATGAGCCAGCAATCAGATAGGAGAACATTGCAGGATCGGCACCTGGATATGATGATCCAATTAGCATTTATGAAGGAAGAAGAAGAGGAAATTCAGAAGATCCTTGATACACCAGATCCAACACTGTCACCCGAGGAAGAGGAAGAAGCCAAGCGGATATTCCAGGTGGCTATTGATAAGTCAGAGAAGAAAGAACGTAGAAAGAAGATCATCCAGTTTTCTTCTGCTGCGAAAAAGGTAGTGCCCAAATTCGTTCAAGTTGCGGCCAGCATCATATTGATTGCAGGAATCGCTACGCCGATTGCATTAGCAAATTCTGCCTATTTTCGTTCAAGAGTGATGCAATTACTGGCGGAGATAGACAATGAAAATCAAGAAGCCCATTTCTCATTTGAGGAAGATGCTGAATCTTCATTTTCTGTTCCAGAAGTATGGACCGGAATGTATTACCCATCATATATTCCAAGTGACTTTGAAGTTATAGATTATGTTGACTTATTTCATAGTATCGAACTGGCGGCAGATGATAATAAAACAATTCTGTTCTCTGAACTGGATGAAGAAACAACTGAAATGCGAGGAACAGAAAACGCTGTCATCAGTACGACAGTTATTCGTGGTGCAGAAGCTACTATTATTGATGGATATCATAACAACATCCATAACGTGACAATCGTCTGGGCATTAGATAACAACTGGTTTGACCTTGTAACTTATGGAATTGAAACAGGCGAAGCTATACGAATTGCAGAATCAGTTAGGATGATAAAAAAATAATTTGAAAAATGTGTCACAAAAGTGCCTGCTGATTTGTGTATATATGTGGAACACAAATTAAGGAGGTTTTCTCATGAAAAAAATCTTGGCTTTACTTGTAACTGTAACCCTCTTGGCGACCATCACAATGTCATCGTCCGTTGCAGATGCATACTCTGTCAACGCATACTCAGGCGGTGGATTCCAGGTCAAAATACTAATAAATGGGAGTTCTATCCAGGGAAGCGTGAGAGTCAACTTAACCCCTGGTGATAAGGCCACCATTACTTTGAAACTGCAGAAACAGAATTCAAACGGAGGATGGACAACCGTCAGGACCGAAGCTCTTGTATTTGAAAGAAGTTCATATTCAACAATTGATATTCCAGCATCTTCAGGGAAATATCGTATGTCTGCCATTATCAATGTGAGTGATGAGAATGGGAAATCGTTAGAATCCACTACTAAATACACGGGCACTATCACATACTGATATGAATGATGAAGTGAATAGATTAATAATAAATATATTCTCCAACTTTCATCCGCTAATGGTCAGCGCTGCATATCGCTATGTTCGGAATTCACAGGACGCCGAAGATGTTGCTAGCGATTGTTGGCTTTCAATTATCAGGCACATGGACACATTACAAAAATTGGAGGACTATGCTATCAAAGCATATATTATGCGATGTGTTCATAATTGCTCCATAGACTACATACGTCGCCAAAAAAGATATTCATGTTACGAACACCAAAATGAGATGAGATCCTTATATCTATCACAAATTGGCGATGAATATGATTGGAACAGCCCGGGAATTGACAGTTCAATCATAATGTTGGGTCTCTCTTTCTTGCCGCCGCGAGAAGCACAAGTCCTAAAGCTGAAATTTGAGATGCATTCAACAAACAGCATTGCGACAATAATGAATATTGCTCCAGGTACTGTTCGCAAGTATTGGTTTAAGGCAAAAAGGCGTATTCGTGTTCTGCTTGATTCGCAAGCCGACAGCTAACCAATACAAAATACAACAGATGTGCCATGGCTCGACGATAGCAGGCTATGCGGGATCATGGGAGCGGCAGAAGTATGGATAAGTATTTCTGCTGTTCTCTATTTTTTACTGCCAAAAAGAGGATCTTTTCAAAAGAATTTAAAAAAGCATCATCTATCCATTAAGCTGCAAAGGTTAAGGAGTAAATTATGACGGAACAAAACATTATTCAACTTTTCCAGCAGAAGCGGCAATGTGAAGCGGAGTTATCCATTATTCGTGACTGTTCTGATGAACTCCATGACGCTGCATCCGCAGAGCAGGCCATGCACTTTTCCTTGCTGAAACGGCGAATGGCGCTTGTTGACCATTGGCTGAATTATTTATCACCGGAGGAGAGAAATGTCGTTCAACTTCATCTGATCCAGAACAAGCCGTGGTCATATATCGCCAATCAGATTGACATGGAATCCAATAGCACGATCCCCTGTGATGAAAGGACGTTGCAACGCCAGCAGGCTAGAGCTATTCAAAATATTAGCGCTCTTATGAACAAATCGTTTGGAAGCAGTTTGGATTTCCTAGTAGAAAATGAGAAGTCTGCAAATTGACACCTCTTTGTCGTGGAATGAGCGATCTATTGTCATGCCTTTGCCGTTCTCAATTCAATGCTGGTTCAGCTATAATGATTGCGTAATCAATCCCAACACCATCGGAGAGGAGGAAAGAGAGAAAGATGCTTGGGAAATACGAAAAACAAGCGAGAAAAAAAGTCCCTGTAAAACGAGCTTGGCCGCTGCCATCTTCAAAAAGATGGTTGTTCTACAAGGACAATGATAGTATAACACAGTTCATTCCATGTGTAAAGCTCTATCGTTTTCTCGCCCGCTGCTACCAGGATAATAAAGAACGGAGGGAAATGATGGAAGGATTAGTTCGTGCGGCATTGCACCAATACAATGCCTATGTTTCAGAAACAGAGCTTTTTGAAAAATGGCTCGCATATAAGAAAAATGATGATATGCGGGATGCATTGGCAATCGACCAAATGAAAATCACCACCATTCAAAGCTGGCTGAAGCTACTCAACGCAGATGAAGCATTTGTTATCCAAAAGCATCTGATAGATGAATTAGAATGGCCTCGTGTCGAGTTTGTGTTTGAAGAGCGATGGAAAGGGATGTTTACACGAAGTCAGCGCACATTGGTAAAATATCAGGCTACGGCTCTGAAAAAGATCGTCTATTTCTGTGAAAGCCATCGGGATTTGATTCTTTCGCTCTTTGGCGATCTGGAACCGCTACCGCCTGAAGATGATAACGATTGACAATTCTTCTTGTCTGCCACCCCAATTCAAAGGGTGGTTTTTTTATTCGTTTGCTATTGAAATTGCTTGAAATCTTCTCGGAAACTGCTCAACCTCTTCAATTTTCAAACTGCTGGATATGCCTTATACTATAACTGCGCTGAGGGAATGAAACCCACGGCAGCAAAACGAAGAAAGTGGTGATTCCATTGATCTGATCCACGGCGTGGATGATTCTGTAAAACGAGCTTGGCCGCTGCCATCCTCAAAGAGATGGGGATGGATGTTCTACAAGGAATCATAGCACGCAACAGCACAGAATGAAAAAAGTGCTTTCATCAGTATAACCCCAAATTACAAAACTTCAAAATCAAAAAAACAAAGGGCTGCACTTCGATGTATTTCGTACGCCCAAAATGAAAGGAAATTAAAGACAATGAAAAATATCAAGAAGATCGTCGCTCTGATTCTGGCGATCATATCCATTATGGCTATTGCCATCCCAGCTATGGCTGCCACGAGTACCGCTACTGTTGATACCTATTCTCCGCGCGGGAATGGTGGTTCTTTAAACATGCGTAAAACTGCCAGTTCCGGCGCTAAAGTCATTCAGACTATTCCTAACAACACAGTTCTTACTGTCGCTTATACCTACAAAACAGATATTTGGTATAAAACTACCTACGGCAATAAAACTGGATATGTTATGGGAAAGTTTATGAGGTTCTCCGATGGAACCTATGGTGGTCCTTCTTCGTCTGACCATCCGCAAAGCCAGGGCGAAGCTTTCAATTGTGACAATATCAATAATATTAAAAACGGCCATCAGGGCAACAGCGTCCGCAACATTCAGCTTTGCATGTATTATGCTGGCTATATGAGCAGAAGTGATATTGACGGTGTATTTGGTGATGATACTGAAGCTGCAGTTTTTGCTTATCAGAAAAAGTATAAGAGCGAATGTGGCACCCCCGATGGGGTTGTCGGCTCTAAAACGAAGACCTCTCTCTGGAATCGTTATAAAACGCAACTGAAAGCAGAAGGTTATAAATAAGGAAATGATTGGGGCTGTTGCACTAAGAAAAAAGTGCAGCAGTCCCTTTTTGCAACCGGTCAAGCAGTATAGTGCCCGGAAAATGAGGAAAATTGTGGATTTTCGGGGGCGCAAATAAGACTGTCACGATTTTCAGCCTGGCTTTCAAGGATCGAAAAAGCCAGAATGATTCAGTTTTCTGAAACTTATGCAGAATCAGGATAGAACAGCATGGTTTTCAGCCTGTCGGCTCGTTCTTTGGCGTGCAGTTTTTCTATGTTGAAAGCGATCGCGTACAGCAGGATCTCAGCAAATACTCCCTGCAGTCCCCTCCGCCTCAGCCGCCGGAAGTGCCGATTCTCTTTCAGCACTCCGAAGGCTCCTTCCGATTGGATAGTTCGGTTGATCCGCAGCAGGATGCCCTTCTCGCTGGTGATCCTCTCCCGGGAGGCTGCCCGGGCCGCCTCGAATGCCCAATTGACTTGGACCGTCCTGTTTTCTTTTGCTTTAGTGCAATGCTCCTTGCATGGGCAGCCTGTGCAGCTCTCCGCCTGATATATGCTTACCGTCTGCTCATATCCGCTCTTGGTTTTTCGTTTTCGATCGCTGATGAATCGCAGCTCTTTCCCCGCCGGACAGGTAAAGCAGTTCTTTTCTGCGTCATACGGCATGTTTTCCCATAAATACGCGTTCTGGCGGAAGCTCCGTTTTTTGCTTGTTTCGTAGTTTTGGGGTTTGATATACGCCAGCTGTTTCCGTTCTGCCATGCCGCTGTATGTTTCCTCCGTTTCATATCCGGAGTCAGTTGTTTCGTCCCAGTGTTTGATCCTTCCCTTTTCCTCCATGCGTTTCACTAATGGAAGCAAGGCATGTGTATCATTCAGATTACCGGATACATCCACGCCTACGATGTATTCCGCCTCGATCCCTAACTGTATGTTATATCCAGGCTTCAGCTGCCCGTTCTGCATATGGTCGTCTTCCATCCGCATGAACGTGGCGCTGTGATCCGTCTTGGAATAGCTGTTCCGTTCTCCAAGAATCTCCATATGCGCTGTATATTCCAGCTCTTTATCCAGCAGCGCTTCCAATGCCTCTATATCCCGCTGCAATTGGGTTTTTCGCTTGCCGATGCCGTGCACAAAAACGACTTTCCGCTCTTCTGCCAGCCTTTGCAGCCGGGACAGCATTTCTTCCGGTGCTTTCGTGTTTTCCAGTTCAAAGGCATACCGCGTTCTCAGTTCAACCGCCAGTTTCTCTTCCTTCGCGGCCAGCTTGGTTCTTCCTTTTTCCACCCGTTTCCGCCACACAAACGTATACCGGTTCGCGTTGGCTTCGATCTTCGTGCCATCCACAAACAAGTGCTCATATTCGATTTCTCCATCTTCATGCAGCAGGTGGATCACTTGGTAAAACAGTTCCTCCAGAATCTCTCCGCTGATCCGCTGCAAAAAACGCGATATACGCGTATGATCCGGCACAGCCTTTCCACCCAGAATCCACATGAACCAGGTATCTGTCCTGCAGGCTTTCTCTATTTTGCGCGTGGAATACTTTCCTTCCATGTATCCCAAGACCACCAGCAGGAACAGCTGCTTCGGTGTGGCTTCCCGCGGGTTCTCCCGCTCGTACGCTCCGGACAGCTTTGTGTAATCTATCCTTTCCGCTATCCTCATGAGCGTCCGCACCGAATCATCTTCCGGGATGATGGTCTCCACATCCAGCGGCAAAACCACTTGCACCGCCGTTTCTTTTGCTGTATAATTTCTTTGCTGATATTGTTTCATGACAGTTACATTATACAGCAAAAAACGGAGTTGTTCTCTCGAACTTCTCCGTTTTTTTGTTGCGCCTTAGTGCAACAGCCCCATATCTTTATTCTTAAAAGCGCCAATTAACCAAACGCATATCATCAGGAACTTCGAATGCTTCCTGCACCTCGCCCGTCTCTGCGTCAATAATTACTCGATAGTTTGCCAAATTATGATTTTCTCCAAGCTCTTCTATAGGCACTTTCGCATAGAAAATCACCAATTTCCACACAGGAGTAAGTGGATCGGTAGCATCGAAAAAGTATTCGATATTCCGTTTTTCAAATGTCCCTTCATCCGCTCCAAGCGCTATTGCGGCTTCTCTTGCAATCTTTGTTGCTTGCTCCATAGTGATATGATTGTCACCAGGTACGCTATAAACATGATCTGTTGCAGCATACAACAAATTGTTCTTATTCAAATAGGGGTGATCACGCAAATAGGCATCAACCAAGGGTTTCCATTCATTATACAGTTTTGCTTTTTCCTCTACGCTTGCTTCCCAAAAACCAGAAGTGACAAAATTGATACCAAGAGTATCCCCCATATTTTCTTCTGGAAGCTGGACATTATAAAACAACATTCCGGCTTTAGGAAGACTGTCCATTACCTCGCCATCATAGGACAGCAGCATTTCATGCACCATTGTTTCATGATCGAAGAATTGAACATACCAAACGGGAGCATTCCCCATGCAAAATGCCACATGATAAATAAAATATGTTTTTACATTCAAACTGTCAGCTTCTTTCGCTGTATATTCAGACAGCTCTGGCAAATTGAGCCGAGCAGTTGCAATTACCTGTTCCTCTGTTGCATCATTTTGAGTTGGAGTTGCGATCTTGGCATCATCAAGTACATTAAAATTGGGTTTGTAAAAAATCGTATCCCATCCTTTTACCCAAAGCAATTCTCCGCTTCGAGAGAAAATTACTTCATACTGCCATATCTTCGGCGTTTCCATATGAAAGACCACAGTCCATACGCCATCATCTTCATACAGAAGACTATTCCAGTCAAATTTTGCTACTGGATTCCAAGATTGCAGAAGCTCTTGAGAATTTACACCGAATTTTTCTTCAACAACTTCTGCCGCTTTTTCAAGCGCATCGTTTTGCTGCATATCACCTGCGTTAAGGATAGGAGGTGTATCATATTTGGGATTGTAATCTGCCAATGCATGAGGTAAAGCAGATGAAAGAAGAATGACCGTAAGCAAGAGATATTGGAATCCTTTTTTTAACATAGCCTTCATATTGAACCTCCCTGATTCTAATATTGAAATGAGATTGAAATATGCACAAACTTTACGCAACCGTTTTTTAGTCATACGTTATTATGTCTTGATCCAATGTTTGCGTTTGCCGTGCATAGATAAGGCGCCTCCTATTGCCGCCTTTTCATTGATGCAGCCAAATCGAATCACCTCCTTCCTTACACAAATTAAGACGAAAAAAACATAAGAATTGTACACGCTTTCAAAAATTTCAAAAATTTTTTTACTTGAAATCTTCTCGGAAACTGCTCGACCTCTTCAATTTTCAAAACACCGGATATACCTTATACTATAACTGCGCTGAGGGAATGAAACCCACGGCAGCAAAGCAAAGAGAGCGGTGATTCCATTGATCTGATCTATGGCGTGGATGATTCTGTAAAACGAGCTTGGCCGCTGCCATCCTCAAAGAGATGGGGATGGATGTTCTACAAGGAATCATAGCACGCAACAGCACAGAATGAAAAAAGTGCTTTCATCAGTTATAACCCCATATTTCAGAATACCAAAATCAAAAAACGAAGGGCAGCACTTCGATGTATTTCGTGCGCCCAAATTGAAAGGAAAGTAAAGAGAATGAAAAATCAAGCAGGTCATCGCCTTGGCTCTGACGATCATGACCATCATGGCTATTGCTATTCCTGCTTTCGCAGCAACATCTAAAACCACTTATGTTGATACATCGTCCACAAACAGTGGCACTCTAAATCTGCGTAAGACGAAAAGCTCGTCTGCAACTGTGTTAAAGAAAATCTCCAATGGAATTGACCGTCAATTATGACAATGTCTAATGACATATGGTATGAGACTTCGCAAGGTGGCAACATATCCACCCCCCCCCGCAATCCAAATCCAATAAATTTATAAAAGGAGAGATTGTAATGAAAAAATTTATCTCTATTCTCTTGGCGATTGTTTCTTTGTTCTCTTTGACAATCCCTGCTTTTGCAGAATATAACTCGACAATGTATGTCAATATAGAGCCGGGTCAAACTGTGCGTCTCCGGTCAACTCGAGACACTTCGGTGGACAACAATATACTTGTTAATGTACCTCACGGCACAGAAGTAAAGGCAGATAAGTATAACAATACATGGCATAAGGTGAAGTATACTACTGCTGCGGGAAAAGTGTACAAGGGATACATGCTGACCAAGTATTTAACTGAAACTAAACCCAATACAGGATCCGGATCTGATTCTGGCTCAGGATCATCCTCAAACGATTGGGAGGGACGTTACGGTACTACGACATATAAGAACGGAAAGACTACAGGTTTTTACCAAGGATTGCGCAATGTTCAAATTGATCTTATGCACTATCATAAATATCATCAGATATATCGTCCGGATGATAAGCAATCGGGCTTATATGGCGACATAAGCGGCAAAGTGTGCATGTCAAAGTTCAAAGCTGACGGATATATGGGTAATAAAACAGAAACTGCTATCCATAGCTTCCAGCAATGTGAGTGTATTGCAGGGGTTTCTCTTGCGATGGATGGAGTATGTGGCCCTGCAACAAAAGCGGAACTTTATAAATTCTACTTATGGACGGTAAGTAATAATCGATATGAAGGAATTTCAATAGAAAACTATTTTGCAAATAAGTAATATAATACGATTATTCTTTTGAATAAACTGAATAAGTAAACGCTCAATAGGGTAGAGAGGGGTTAATCCCCTCCCTCCTATTGCACCGTACATACCGGTCAGGTATGCGGCGCTACATCGTTGTGTAATACCAGACATTTTCTGCCTGTTGCTTCGCATTCTGTTTACAAAATCAATGAAGAAAGCATCTCCGCCTCTCCTGCCACTCCGGGTTACGATCCCTTTGCCTTGGCATTCGCTGCATGTTCGGGCAATCATTGACTTACTTACAGTGATCTGCAATACCACGACAATAGGATCTTCAGGACAAAGTCCCTACCATGGCCTCAGTTGACTCCCGGTCACTCGCTTTTTTCACATTCGGTTTTCACCTCGCTGACTAGGCCTCCCGGGATAAGCCACAATTCTTTCACCGCACAACCTCTGGATTTACTGTTTCGGTTTTACAGCTACCTTTCAGGCTTCGGCTTCTGTGGCAACCTTGCCCGCCGTTTGGCCTTGTATCCAGTTTCTTTCCGTAGACTCGTCGATTTTGCTACACCGCTTCCTCCCCAGTTAACGTTGCTGATAACGGCTTGCGGTTCGCTACACTTGGCGGTAGCCACCGGTGGCGAGGCTTTCACCCGCGAGAATTGCACCATGCCCGGAACACCATTAAAGACCAACAGGCTAAAAAAATAGTCTGTTGGTCTTTCACGTTGTACGCCCGGCATGGGCAACAACTTGGTGGTGAAAGTCCACTACACGCTTGGTAGTAGGAAGCGTTAGCCGAAGGCAAGGGTGTCCATCGCGAGGTGGAATCTGAAGGAAGCCGGATGCCAGGGGGAAATGATCAACCCTGACGGGCAAAGTTCCGAGCCAACGAACAGAAACTTCATAAAAGGCGGGGCAGAACGGACGAGACTGCAACACAAGCCGAAGTCCAATACTACCCGGATTCTGTCACGTAAATGCGGCGGCTGCATGGAATGAAGGTTGTTGCACCTTAACCGGGGAGGTCTGGATGATAAGCTCCGGTCACGCGGAGTAACCCATGCACAAGGAAACGAGGCATGGCTGAACATCCAGAAGTCAGTCTGGGCCATAGTACCAGAGAAGTCGGTGAAAGACGATGGAGGGAAGGGCCTGGCGGTTGCTGATAATACAGTATGTCAGGAACCGGACGTGTTGAAAGCAGTTGCTCGATAGAGGATATCTGCCAGAGGATAGGTGGGCGACCGAAGGTATGGCAGAATCGCTGAACGTCACGATTTCCGATCAAACATGCTGCCAAGTGCCAGCAACTGAACCGCCGCTTGCGGGCCCGCATGAGCGCTGATGTGGGAGGACGGGGGTTAGCCACCCCCTCCTACCCGATTTTAATAAAATTGAAAGCCGTGCGATATATCAGCATCATTCATAATGGTCAACAAGTGAAGTGTTGTCTGTATACAGTTGATGAACAATGCCCAGTGCCGTTCCATCTTCCGCGCCAATTTCAACATAATACCCATAGTCGTAATATTTGGTATCATATAAGGGAAGAAAGAAAATTTTCCATACCAGCCGCCCTTCGGGAAAAAATTGTTTGGAAAAAAGGAAGGAAGAACTGATCCGAAATTGTGTTTGGACATATTCATCATCAAAAGATTCTGTTTTTTTGAGAGCATCCATGGCAAGCTGCTTTGCCGTATCCTCAGAAATACATAATTCATCTGGCAAACGATAGTCATAACTCATGAATTGCTGCGCATACCGAGTCAATGGAAGATAGTTCTTTTCTTTCGGATGCTCAAGGTATTCTTCGTAAGCAGCAATAGACAATATCTTTAGTTCATATTTTTGTTCGATCGTCCAATCCACCAATGCTCCCCGTTCTTTTTCCAAACGCCTATATTCCAAATCGACAGGGTGCCATGCTTGAGGATACGTGATCCGAATGAGGTCTCCATTATGGCTATTGATATACACACTATAGGAATTTGTCGCATAACGCGGATCATCGATATCACCAAAGAATATAGCGATAAACGCAGGCGTTCCATCTTCAAGCCACTTCGAGGATAGTTCACTGAAATGATATGTTTTTATTTCTTCTTCATTTAATCCGCTTTTCTCAGAAAAATAAATGGATGCCAATTCTCTCGCTTTCTTTTCTCCAATCCAAGTCTCATTTTCCTCAGCGTGTGCACTGGCAAAAACGGAGCACAAAAGCAGAAAAATGCTAAGAATTCTTTTCATGGGTTACCCTCCTAAGATTTAACTAAAGTTGTATATTGAATTTCATTATATCATAAAATACGCTGAATGTCACCTCAAAACATATAATTTTCAAACAGTTTCCAACGTTCGTCACTCCCTATAAATACACTTGAATAAGCATCCTGTCCGACAAGGACTACTGAGACATCCACGAGCATACTGCATGAGTCTTTCGTGGACGAATACTGATTGCTTGATTCGTTGATTCTGCTAAAACAGAGGCAGTCATCAAAAGCACTATCAAGGCGATCATGAAACCACGGATTAATGCTTTTTCCATTTCTTGTTTCTCCTCATTACTTTCTTAAACTACAAGGCTAGTATCATTCTTATACCAAATTATATATTTTTTTCTATGGCTATCGTTTCTCCTCCCTATGTTTATATAGAACGCTTTACCAAGAGAAATCTTGATAATAGTACTCTCACATTAATTAAGACGAAAAAAATATAGCATTTGTACACTCTTTCAAAATTTTTGCTTGAAATCTTCTCGGAAACTGCTCAACCTCTTCAATTTTCAAAACCCCGGATATGCCTTATACTATAACTGCGCTGAGGGAATGAAACCCACGGCAGCAAAACAAAGAAAGTGGTGATTCCATTGATCTGATTCACGGCGTGGATGATTCTGTAAAACGAGCTTGGCCGCTGCCATCCTCAAAGAGATGGGGATGGATGTTCTACAAGGAATCATAGCACGCAGCAGCGCAGAATGAAAAAAGTGCTTTCATCTGATATAACCCCATATTTCAGAATACCAAAATCAAAAAACGAAGGGCAGCACTTCGATGTATTTCGTGCGCCCAAATGAAAGGAAAGTGAAAACAATGAAGAATATCAAGAAGATCCTTGCTCTGGTTCTGGCGATCATGTCCATCATGACTATTGCCATTCCTGCGTTTGCCGAAAGCGGCACGGTTGATACCAGCCATGGTGCTACCCCTTATGGTACCGTTAACTATTATAGCGGTTACAATACTACCGCTTCTAATAGTGGTCTAACCAAAAAAGGGACTCTCTCCAATACTTCCAGCGTAAATGTAACCCCGGTTAATGCTCATTGGTATTCCTTCGTTAAAAATGGCACCACTTACTATGTTATGCGGCAATATGTTCGTGTGGCTGGACGAGAATGGGAAATTTTCTACGGAACTACGGAACTTAACCTGGGTAGCAATAATCGCTATGTGAGATACTTGCAGCAAGATCTTAAGACACTTGGATATTTGAGTGGTAATGTTGATGGAAAATATGGTTCTGCCACTCGTACTGCAGTACGGAATTTCCAAACTGATCAAGGTCTTGGTGTTGATGGCATTAGTGGTCCCTTGACGAAGAATGCTCTGTATAATGAAGCTCATTAATCCATTTGGGGGCGCTGCATCGACAGCGCCCCCTTGGTCTAAAAAGAAACCAAGCAGAATTAGGTGACAGCGTTTTTTAGTTTGATAACTCTCTTTTTATTGCCTTTATAATATTATTGTTTATTGACTGAATCTCAACAATATACACGGAATCAGTTGCTTCATCAAGGATGGAAATCCTCCAAAGTGGACGATCCTCTTCCGACACGTCAAATTCATAAAGAATATCATCGTTTTCCAGTACTTCTTTTTGCAGAATATACTTTTGTGCAATCGTATTGATCGCCAATGCAATGGCCTCTTCCTTTGACAGGTCAAGTGTGCTGGGAAGCGCATGGTAATATTGTGTACGATCAAACCCTGCTTCACGATAAAGTGTATCATAAGCCGCTTGATGTTCAAAATCCATTCCCCAAGAAATATCAGAGCCTGCTTCTTTCATAACGGCTTTCCCATTTTCTCGTAAGGTGGCATATTCGTTATACTCATACGAACTCCACAGTTCCGCAGCTTTCCACGGCTTTTTTGGGCCTTGCTGCTCATACTCATGCTGTAAACTCCAATCAATAGAAAGTATTTCTTTTTCCGCCATATTCAGTTTAACTGTATATATGCCAACCTTTGCAGGATTATAGTTATTGGACTTGAAGATGACCTCATATGCGTCATCTAATTGAACGACAGCTGTGTTAAAATAGATATGGGTATTGTCATTGAAACTGAATTCAGCCCTCATCGCATCCCAAGCAAGATCAAGAATTTCATTCTCTTGATAGGAAAGCTGGTCAGTAGCCTGATCATCCTGCTTTTCAGAAATCAACAGAGGCGCAGAGCAAGACAGTATCTCGCCGGAAGGCGAAGCGATTTCAACGGTATAGGTAACCTCTGAATTATCACCTGCCGTAACGACGACCATCCATTCTTTTGTATCATCTGCAAGCAGATAGAAGGAAATGGTGATGGGCTGGATCGGCAAAGAGGATTCGCCCAGTCGCTCACGAACGATCCCTTCGGCCAAGCTAAATGCCTTTTGTTCGTCCACATCATCCGCCTGCGGAAGGACGTTCACAACAAAGTCATTGCGCGGATAACCAAGCGATATTATTTCTTCATCAAAGGCGGCTTTATCTTGAATTGACCAATAATCAAATTCGCCTTTCTCCGCCTCCAGTTTTTCCAGCTCTTCCATGCGCTCCGCATCAAAGCGTAATAGACGATTGACTTTTTCCATTGACCAGATTTTTGAATCCCAGGTATCTGGCAGCGTATCTTCAAGCAGTGCATGGTCATAGCTCCATGTGCTACTCACCACATTCCCTGTGATTGCATCCAGAACAACAACATATTGTCCTATTCTTTCCGAATATTGAGTCGGCATATAGGCTACATTCCACGTCCCAGCTTCTCCATCAATCAAAACTGTCTTATCAAAGAGCTGGAAAGAATCATCCGTGAATCCGTAATGATTTATCAATTCTTCTCTTGCCAGCTTGCTTTCCAGCAATATTTCATTAGCGATACGCTGTTTTTGCTCATTCGTTGATGCGTTTTTCATAGCAGCATACTTGATCTCATCTACTGCCAAACCATCTTCGACCATGGCGTCGATTACAGACTGCTTTTCCTCGATCGACCACTTTTCAAGCGGGCCGCTTTCCTGTTGGTTTTGCACCGCTTTTTGAATAAACGTATAAGATAGCGCAACTGCGGTACCGATGCAAGCAATCATCATCACAATTGCAAATACAAACGTAATAGATACTTTTTTCCCCATAACGCTTTTCTTTCCTCCCTTAATGTTTTCGATCAGCAGATCGCATTGCCGGGCAGAAGGATCAAGAGAAGCCAACGTAGTATCAACAGCGTTTTCAATGCGCTTTTGCAGTTCCATATCCTTCATTGTGCTTCACCTCCCGTCAAACTGCGTTTGAGCATTTCTTCCGCCCGTTTTAATCGCTTGCTGGCGGTGGACTTGGGAATACCCAACGCCTCCGCCGTGTCCTGCAAGGTCATGTTGGAATAGTAATACAACAACACAAGCTGCTTGTATTTATCCGGCAAATTACTGACCTCGATCACCAAGTCGCGATCCTCCTCCGGCACGGAAATATAGCTGAGTGGCAATTCATCCAGGCTCTTTTTGAAATCAATGTGCTTGAACCATTGCGTCCGGCGATAATCCCGGCAAGTATTCATCGCTACCCGCATCAGCCACGCTTTTTCATTCTGAATGACTGAATGATTTGTGTTCCCCATATATTTCCATGCTTTCATAAACGTATCTTGCATCGCGTCTTGTGCAAGATCATGATCGGCCAAATAAATAAAGCAGGTTTTTAGGATCGCTCCCGCATAGGTGTGAACCCATGCTTCCAATATCTGCTCTCGGGTCATGCTGGGTACCGCAGCACGCTCCATACCGATCACCTCCTTCCTTCACTAATTAAGACGGATGGAAAGCCGGATTTGTACACTTAAGGTTAAAAAAATTCGTGAATTTCTCAGGAATGATTCTCGAAATCTTCACAAAATACATAATCAGCATATTTGAATGTTCTAATTAAGCCATAAATATATTTGATAATATGCAAGCAATAAATAGTTTATCTCGGCAATCTTTACTCTATTATGAAGGCCACTTGTTCTCCATCGCTTACGCACTCAACCAATCCGGAGAGGTCAGTGCGAATAATGTTAACATCTGCATCCTGTAATTTTCTTATAGTGTTTTCAGAAGGGTGCCCATATTGATTTTCCTTTCCAACACTTATAACAGCATATGAGGGAGAAACTTCTCTTAAAAACCAATAGCTTGTACTTGATTCACTTCCATGATGTCCAACTTTTAGTACATCAGCCGACAGATCTACTCCCGCGTTTAGTAGATCATGCTCGGCTTCCCATTCTGCATCCCCAGTGAATAGAAAGCTTGTATTTCCAAAAGTTATCTTTATGATCAATGACATATTATTCATATCTACATAGCAGTGAAGAGGTCCAAGAATTTGAACATGCACTTCTCCCAAATCAAATTCATCCCCTGCGTCTGGAACGACAATAGGCGTCCCCAGAATTTCAGCATATTTCTTCACAGAATTCCATGCATTTGTATCGTAATCTAAAACTGGCGAATAGATGAGATCGACATAACAAGCATTTAGGGCTGCCGCTAATCCGCCAACATGGTCCATATGCGGATGGCTGGCGATCATTACATCAATGTGATTAACCTCTATTGTATTATGTAAAAATGAGTAAATGTAAGCGGAGCGCTGAGAATCACCACCATCAATAATCATAGCATAACCTTCGCACAAAACGACGGCAGCGTCTCCTTGCCCCACATCTAAAAAATATATATGTAAATCAGAATCCTGTGCAGCCTCAGATGAAGCAGATGAGAAATTAAACAAAACAAGCAAAACGATGAAGATAGTGAACATCTTTATTCGACTCATTTTACTGCCCTTTGGATTAATTCTCAATTTAACTAAACTGTATTGCGGGGTATAACGAAGAAACTGATCAAGTTACCTTGTTTTTTGATCAGCCATTGTATTATACCAGAATTTCTTTGTACTTGGAAGATACAAAGTACAATAAGGCTCGAGGAAGAATTTTATTATAGAGAAGCATATAATGGAAATATAACAAAATAATTAATCTCCTGCAGCATAATTTGAAGCCTTACCGTGTATGCGATTAAGTATTGTTTCAAAGACATGATAAAACTGATTCCATAAAAACGGAACCCAAATGTCATGGCTATATAAATATATACTGAAGAATCATATAAAACAAAATGAAAGGTTGTATTTGCACGAACATAAAATCAGAAAAGATCGGAAAAGAATTAAAGAATCTTATACTCAGGTTACAAGCATAAGCCACATTATAATGTCACGCAGCAATGAGTCGAAGCTATATTTCAATTTTTCATGTATTCCAAAATACCATCTGCTTTCCAGAATTCACAAACCAAATCGTTTTGGGCATCATAATATGTGAGTACATGATTTTCAATCAAGTCGCTATTGTTCCCTTTTTTTATTTCTTTTAGGACAATGTCACAGTACATTAACGAATATTCAACATTACGTTTTTTTACATGCATAGAATAAGGCATACCGCACCCGATAATTTTTCCGTTTTTCTTCAAAATCATAGCGCATTTCCATAGATCGAAATCTTTTGGATGGTTGAATAACTCCGCCCAGACGTCTTTCAATCCGGAATCAGTATATTTATTTTTCTTCCTGGCAACCGAATTGCAAATTGGGGTAACAACAAAATGACGGAAAACAAATAATATTCCTCCGAGTAATATGCTTACCGCAATAGAAAGCGGAATATATATTAAAATCATTTCTGTATTCTTTAGTGCATTTATCACAGATGAGATTGTGAACTGTATTTTATTGGGAAAGAAAAAAGGAAGCATCAACATGGAAAGTGAAGTGCAAATCACACTCAACACAAAATAGCGTGCTGCCTGTTGCACTCCTTCTAAAGGAGTATAATAATCATAGGGCTTACACAGGAAGCCGTATACCCATTCGACTACCGATCCGGGATATGTAAATAACAGCAATAAAATCATATCTTCCATTTTTCTTTCTCCCTTTTGTTTTTTGGAAATTCAGCAAACAAGTGTTTCTGTTATCCTCATTGAAAATATTCCAACTCATTATTATGATCATTCTTAATCTCTGCCCAAGTCTCCTTGGTAATCATATGATCCTTGAGTCGAACTACTTGACAGAGCGTATCTGGATTGGCTATTCCAGAATTGATGAAGAAAGCCATGTTATCATTAATTGTTTCTCTTATAGATACTCGGCTATATACATTCTCCGAATCCAGTCTAAAGTAGATTTCTTCTGTATCGTCGCGAATGGCAATAGGGGTGATCTTGTAGAAACTAAGACGTCGAGCATTTTGCTCAATGAAATCGTAGACGTCCGTTTCAGCACAAAGTCTACAACTCTTCAGCAAAGTTTTTTCTCTCTCTATTCTTCTGCCTTGTATGATGTTTTCTCCAAATTCCCCTGCGAAAGTATAGTGAGGAATGAATACGGTATTGTTAGAAGAGGTTGTAGCAAGATATCCAACAGCGCCATTTCTCTCATCAAGTCGATTTATATGGACTGATAGACCAGCGGTTATTCTCTTTATTGTGGGCAAATAATTCTTGGTCAGAAAATCCAGATCCGCAATGTATTTTATTGTTGATGCAGTAATCCCTCCTTTATTGCGAATCATAGCTATTATATTCTTTTTTCTTGCGCGAAGATCATTTACAACGTTACTGTCTGGAATTCTTGGGTCATTTGCCGCTTTTATAAGGTATTCATTTGTTCTTTCTTCTAACTGAGCATATTTATCCAATGCTTCTTTGATCTGTTGATTGATTTCTGGTAATTCATCTTCATCAGCTGCCTGATGCTTATTACATAGATTTCGGATATTCTGAAAGCATGTTTTGCACTGTGAATACAATGGATTAACCACTAAGTAAGCACGGTTCTCCGCACAGGATAATGCAGAGGAAATAAATTTTTCAACTGTTCCAGGAAAATAATCTAACAAGCGCGAATATTTGAGGACCAGTTTCCGTCTCTTCTCTGCATCATTTACTTTTGTACTTAGATTGTTAAGAAATCTATTGATACATGAACTGCCAACATATAGTTTTTTTGACTCATTGTAATTAAGCACTGGATACAAGGTATCGCAAAGTGTATTACCGCATAGTTCGCATCTATCGAATTCATCGCTTTCTCTTACATTAATAGGGGGATCCTGACTGAAGTCCGCAGAGTGCCATTCAAGCTCCGCAGCCCCCATAATTCTTTGATATTCACTTGTAGTAAAGTACCGCTTTTCTTCATCTGGGAGATAGGGAACTTCAGATTTATCTAAATCAGGGCGTTCAGTGATGATTTTTTTAAGGACAGGATAGTCGTGAATAATCTTCGAATATTGCAATAAAACCAGTTCTTCTTTCAGAAATTGTTTTGCCATATCAACCTCGTGGATTTTAATAAAATAGTTTTCCACAACATATAGTGCGTAAATCCGATGTTTGGCACAAGTTATTTTCCTATAATACAAGAAAACAGAAAGAAAGCATCTCTTATATTTGAAACAGCATTTTATCTATCAGGAGGTGAAAACAAGGAGCATACCCATATTAGAATAAATATATAGTAATAATCATATGTACCATAATTTTATTCTATAATAATGCATTTCTTTTATTATTTATATTATATAATATATTATAATAACGGTTAATTCATTAATAATTTTGTACTATATAAAAAAGAAGATATATAAGGAGGAGTATAAATGCGAAATGATGCGGATTGGATCTATCTTCCTTAGGGGGAGGAACGGGTGGTAGCGAAACTAATCAAAGAACGAAGCAGATTAGATGCCGCCTACCTAGCAAAACAAAGCAATTGCAATTTATTTGAGTCAAATGGGAGTTATGATCTTGCGGAGACGGTTCTTTGCACTTATATGGACTTGGATCAACTGATTGCTGACTGTAAGTTTACAATTCCTCAGCTTCGCCTTTTGCGTCAGTAGATGCAAGGCGCGAAGCTTGCGGATATTGCAGAAGAGGATGGAGAAAGCGGAGAGCGAGTGGAGCGGAGTTTTAGAAATATGGTATCTCGGATTACCCGCCAGCACGAAAAGCAATGGCTGGTTATTCATGGAACAAAAAGATGCAAACATTGATTCTTAAAAACCGCGACAAATATACTATGGACGAAAGGAAAGTCTATAGCGGAAGTACATGTCCATAGGCAGCAGTCTTCTTTTCAAAGCACTGCTTCGGAGCACGAAAAAGTTTTTCGAAAAATGCGCGAAAAAGCGCTTCATGTCGGAAGTAATATTTATGGAGGGAGAAAAGATGGCATCAAGGTATAACATCACTTTGCCAAACGGTGTGAAATTCACGCTGTATTATTCACAAGAGCAGGACAAAGCTGACCTGATCAGCAAATAGATCCTGGAGCCGTGGACAGGTTATTGTCTCAGAAACTGGCTAAGTGAACATCCAGATGCGCCATATTCACCCGAAAAAAAGGTGAAATGGCTGCTGGATCGGTGCGGAACACTTCTTCTCCGGGATGTGCCGGAGGACAGCCAGGATACCCTGACGAGCTACAAGGAATCCATGATCCGCTTGCGGGAAATCAACGCTTCCGACTGTCCTCCGAGCGTTTCCTCTTTGCTGGAGGGAAGTGAGATTACACAGCAAAGCCTGTGTGATACGGAGAATCAGAGCCTGAATACCTTTCTGGATCAGTTGAGTGAATGGGAACAGGTGCTTAAAAAGCCAAGAAAGCGAAAAGAAAAAGCTCATCCTTCAACCAGATTTGAGCGGCTGCAGGCGATCCATAAGCAATACCCCGGCTGTCAAATACGGCTTTGTAGGGTGGATGTGAACGGAGATTTTCAGTATGATAATGAGCAATACTGCGTAGATAGCACTTGCGGTAAGTATGCGCCACACAAAACGCGGTATGGGGATCAGTACGATATGGACCGCATCCTGGTTATCCTGCTGCCTAACGGTAGCAAAGCTTTTGCGGATCAGGATGGTTATTTGTTGGATGCAGGGATGGTTACAAAGATTGAGAGGTGAGGCCATGGCGGATAAGAAGGCATTGGTGCAGGATATATAGGACAAGGTAACAGGCGTTTCAGATTAGGATTGGGGCGAAATCAACGAAAAGCACAGCTGCGGATAGCATCCGGACCAGTAGCGCAAAATGGGTGCGGGCATCCGGCTGGCTGCGGATGCCGGAATGATGGCAGGAAGCGCGCTCCCTTCCACTGATGATGAACAAAAACTCCGGGACCTGCGCCGGGAGATCAATGAAGCGTACCGAGCCCAGAACCGTAGTGAAGCGCTGCGGCAAGCCGTGACGGAGGCTGCTGCCAAGCTGCCTGAAATCAAAATCCCTTATTGCGTGCCAGCGGGCGACGATGCGGATCGTTCGCTGGTCGTTTGCGTGGCGGACTGTCATTACGGCGCCGAATGGGATATCAAAGGGCTTCGGGATGAAACGCTGAACGCTTACAGCCCGGAAATCTTCAAGCGCCGCATGGCGCTGCTGCTTCGGGAGATCATAGCGATCCTGGAAAAGGAAAGCATCGGGCATGTGGTGCTGCTGCTTTGCGGGGACGCCCTGGACGGGATGCTTCGCAGCAGCCAATAGATGCGTCTGCGCTGGGGTGTGGTGGAAAGCTGCATGCGGTATGCGGAATACATGGCGCGTTGGGTCAGCATCCTAGCTCTTCACGCGGATATTGAAGTATACGGCGTAGACGGGAATCATTCGGAGATCCGCCCGCTGGGCAGTAAAAAAGGGGAATTCGAAAACGAGAACCTGGAGAAGATCATCCTCTGGCATATGGCGGAACGTCTGCGCGGGATTCAGACCGTGCAGGTGGACGAGCAGGTGGAACGGCGGAAACTTGTGCATGTGCAGGGCTTTGCTATCCTGCTCTCCCATGATACCGATACTCCCTCCCTGGAAAACGCGGCCAAGCAGGCTATGCTGCTATATAATGAGCGGATCGACTTCATGGTGTGTGGCCATAAGCACCGGGAACGGGAGCTGATTTCCGGCTACACTGCATCCGGCAATTCCCTCATCCTTCGGATCCCCAGTATCTGCGGCATGGACGACTACGCCCAGCGTTTGGGCTACGGCGGCCAGCCGGGCGCCACCGCCATGGTACTGGAGCGGGGATATGGCAGACGGTGCGTTTATCCTATCCTGCTGAAGGATACGGAGGACGCGGATGGCTGAATTTAGCGCCCGCTCCAGGCGGAAGGAAAAGCTGATCACCTCCAAGCTGTGCGTATACTGCAATAAAATCAAGCCGCTGAACGCCTTCTATACCAACAAGGAGTGGGCCAGCCAATCCTTTCATGACGCTTGGTGCCGGGATTGTGCTATGAAAAGCTGCGTGGATCACGATACCCTGCGGGCTTATTGCTTTTATAATAACCGCCGCTGGTCGGAAAAGCTGTATGAGGAGGCCGCGAAGAAGGCGCGGTACACGCTGGCCAATGATCCCATTTATCTGGATGTGAACGCGCCGGAGGAAAAGCGGCTGGCCGCAGAAAACCGCGCCATCGTCCGCTCCTTTTTCAGTATCATGAATCTTTCTAACAAGTATTACTTTGAACCCAATATTACCGACGACGGTGCGCAGAAGGTGTTCGATCCTGCCGCTGCGGACAGCGCGATGCAGGAACCGGAAAAGAGCCAGGAGCCTCAGGAGGAGCTTGTTTTCTCCCGGGAATGGAACGGTTATTATACCCAGCGGGAATAGGATTACCTGAACGATTATTATGCCCGCCTGGAAGAGGGCTTCGTGCTGGACAATCAGAATATCGAGGACTATGCTCGAAAAGCCGCCAAGGCTTCCCTGGACGCGGACATCAAATACAACCGCATGCGGCAGGGCCAAGTGGGAGTGGCTGAATGGGAAAAAGCGCAGGCCATCTTTGATAACCTTTCCAAAAGCGCCAACTTTGCCGCCTGTAAACGAAAACCTGGCGATATGGCGGGGTTGGGATCGCTTGGGGCTATTGTGGCAAAGATTGAACAGTCCGGCGAATAGGATACACCCAAGGTAACCTTTCCCAAGGATCATATTGACCGCATCATTGACGATTTCCGCCACATTACGGCAGCCATCGGATAGGATGGGATGAACGCATGATCACTCAGGTACGGGATGTAAAGAACCTGAAGCTATGGGCCAAGCAAATCTTATTCTGGCGGGATCACCTGGATATTTTCATCGAACGGTACTTTAATATCCGGTAGAAGGATACGCAGAAGGTGGTCGCCCGGCAGTTCGGACGCTGTGATACATAGATGGTTGTCAAATCCCGCGGTTACGGAAAGACCTGGCTGGTGGCTTTATGCTGCATCGCTGTCGGCGTGTAGTATCCCGGCAGCCTGATCGCCGTGGTATCCGGCACGGCGGAGCAGGCCACATAGATCGTCAAAAAGATTCAGGATTATTTCATCCGCAACCCGGATATCATGCGGGAGGTGCAGACGGACGGGCACCGGGCGGTGCAGCTTTCTCGGAATAAAGGCATATGCACCTTGAAGAACGGCTCCAAAATCGAAAGCTTTTCGGTGGGCACCATGCGCGGCAACCGCGCGAAAATCGTTGTGATCGATGAAAGTCCGGAGGTCAAGGCGGACGATCTGGATGCTGTGATCGCGCCTGTTAAGAATACGAAACGGGATATCTGCCACCAGCGGAATATCACGGATTATCCCAGCAAGACCGTTTCCATCACGTCTGCCTGCCTCAAAAGCAATTACTATTACGCCATGTTCATGCAGGCGCTGCGGGACTTTGCCCATGGCAATCCAACCACCTTTGCCTGCGCTTAGGACTATCACAGCGCGGCCAGGGTGGGCATAACGGATATGGAGTTCTTTTTGAAGGAACAGAAGAAAATGCCGGAAGCCAAGTTTGCCATGGAATACGGCAGCATTTTTGTCGGCGCGGAGGCGGGAAGCACCTTCCCCTATAGCCTGACGGAAACATGCCGCACCCTGCGCCAGGTGGAATACGCCCAGCCCACCGGCAGCACGTCAGATTACGTGATGGGCGTGGACTTAGCCACATCCTCGGATCGGGAGGCGGACAACGCGGTGATCTGTGTGATCAAGCTGGTGGAAATGGAAAATAGCCTGTTCCTGAAAAAATAGGTGTATATGCGCACCTATCACGGAAAACGACTGGATGCGCTGGCGGAAGAAGTGCGAAAAACCTATGCGCGCTTTCCTCACATCACCCGCATCGTGTTCGATCATCGGGGCTTGGGCGACGCATTTCCGCAGTTCCTGGCTCAGCCCTGGACGCACCCCGGCACGGGCAAGGAATACCCGCCCTGGACGCTGGATGATGAAAGGACCATTATCCATAACGCGGTGCCTATTTTGCGCAGCGTGAAAGCCAGCGCGCAGATCAACCAGCAGCTAGTTTCCTGCCTGCGGGTGGCATTGGAGCAGCGCTCCATTGAACTGCCTGTCAATTCCCGCTACGCGGAACAAAACGGAGAGGAAGAGTAGGAAAGCTCGGAAGATCAGTCCAAGCGAAAAAAGCTGACCATGGAAGAAAAGAGTATCTTCCTGGAGGCGGATGCATTACAAATCGAGATGGGCAATATCGTCATGCGGCAGAGCGCGGGCAGCACGGTTTTATATGACGTTGCCAGAACCAATCAGCATAAGGACCGCTACTCCGCTTAGGCCATGGCGGTTCGGTATATCGCCGAAATGGAAGAACAAAGAAAACGGCGCCTGATGCAGCCCAAGGACGTCTGCATCGGCGTGGTCAGCATTCTGTAACGGGAGGGAAAGCACATGAGATGGTTTCAAAGATAGCGGAGCGTCGTGCAGCCCAGGGATGAACCCGCGCCATAGCAGCCCAAGGAAATAGCGGTAGGCGCGAAGGACGATGGACACGCCACGATGACGTATAACGATAAATCCATTACCTTTTCCGGCGATCTGGCCAGCTATGATTACGACAGTATCCTGCGGGACAAGCAGCGGTACATTAACAGCCTATACGAGTAGAGCGATTATTTTGTGGACGAGGACCCTCTTTTCCGTGGGATCGTAAAGGGCGTTTATACACCTTTCGCCCTAGCGGACGACTGGCGGTAGATCGGAGCCAATGAACAGACCAAGCAAAAGTATGAGGAATACTATAACCGGATCGGCCTCAAGGATCGGATGCGGAGCATTTTTCTCCAGTATTTCAAATACGCCAACGTATATATTTACCTTATGGAGGATGGCAGTCTAATCACCTTCCCCGTTCACCTGATTCGCATCGCCAATGTCATGATCGGCGGAGAACCGGTGTAGGAGTTCAACTGCAAAAGCGTCCGGGACGACATGAAACAGCAAAGCACCAAAGCCCAGAAGGATTATTTAGAGGATGAAGATCTGCAAGTCCGTCTGGAAGGCTTTCCCCCTGAAGTTGCGGATGCGCTGAAAAAGGGAAACGACTGGGTGCAATAGAACCCGGAAAACACCTTCGTGCTCCAGGATGTGAAGGAGGATTGGGCGCGGTACGCAGTGCCTATGGTGGCCACCTGCCTGACCGCTTTTAAGCGAAAGGCGCTGATTGCTCAGTATGAATCCGCATTGCTGAATTTGGGGGCGCATAGCTTCGTGCATGTGACCTACGGCGATTCAAAATCGGATATTATGCCGGATATTACCGCTCTGAACGCGGTAAACGCTTTGTTCCGGCGAGCGATGACTGGCTCCGCGCTGGCTACGACCAATCATCTGTGCAAAGCGACCGTGATCCAGCCGGACACCAAGGAAATGTTCGACGATGATAAGTATCGAGACGTAAACGCTGAGATCCTTTCGGCGGGTGGCATTTCCGGCATTATCGTCAGCGGGCGCGCGGAAGACGGAAGCAATTTCGCGTCCGCACAGGTTTCGATGCAAACCGCGGCCATCCGCATCAAGCAGGCGCGGGATAATTTCTGCGAGCTCATGAACAGAATCAATCTCCGGCTCAACGGAGCTGGCAGAAAAGGCGTGACCCACAGCAGGCCGGACAACGTGCCGCTGTTCACCTTCCCGCCCGTTGATCTGGCAGGGAGTCAGAAATTCCAGGAAGTCTGCCGCGGACTATGGGAAAAAGGCGTGGTATCCACCAAGACCATGCTCCAAAACCATGGGTACGATATGGAGCAGGAGCAGGAACGGATGAAAAACGAGCCCAAGAGGGAAACCCCATCCAACAAAGAGCAGACCGCTCCTTCGGATGGAGAAAAGAAAACTGGCCGCCCAGCTTTGGACGACAGCGAGAAAAAGTCTGATCCTGCCAAGGGCTTAACTGGGAAGCAGCCTAAGCCCTCAAATCCTGAAGGCAGCTTATAACGACGATCTGTGAAAAAAGCAAGGAGATGATGCCCATCCAGAAAATCGTATTCCAAGCGTCGCAGGTGGAATTGAGCGAAGTGCAGTCCAATGAGATTTATATGTCTGTGCTCATTCGGATGTTTTCCACCCGCGTCAACCGTAACGGCTTTGCGGTCACGGAGGCTTTTATTGACAGAATCATTGTCAATGCCCCCAAATACACCTGCCTGCCATAGTGCGCGGACGCAAACCGTCTGCGTTTGGGCGTGGAGCAGGGATAGACTCACATGCAGGATCTGGAAACAGGCTTATTTGAGAGCGAGCAGATCGGCTCGTTCTTTTCTTTTGCCAAAGCGCAGGATGAGTTTGGCGTCAGCCTGATCGGCGAGGCACGGATCCCCAAGCGGAATCCAGTTCTGTGCGAAACGATCCAGACCTTGTACCAGAAGGGCTGCCTGAATTTTTCTTTTGAGATTTTGGTAAGCCGTCTCAAAGAGATGAACGGCGTTTGCCTGATCGACGCGGAGGACGGAAACGAGTTGATCGGCATGGCCATGGTCTCTGTGCCGGCGTATCCGGAAGCGACGGCCCTGCGGCTGGTCGCTGAACAACAGAAAAGAGAGGATGATGAAGCGATGGATGAAAACCAGAAAAAGGTCGCTGAACTGGAGGCCAAGCTGATGCTGGCAGAGCAGAAGAGTGAAAACGATGAAGAATTGCGCAAGAAGGATGAAGAACTGCGCGGCAAGAATCAGGAGTTGGAGCAGGCCCAGGCAAAATGCCAGCAGGCAGAAGCCGATCTGACGGCTGTCCAAGCCCAGCTTTCCGAAAAGGACGCCGTAATCGCTGAACGTGACGCCGCCCTTGTGGTCAAGGATGCCCGCATTGCAGAACTGGAAGCTCAAGTGGCTGAACTGACGCCCTATAAGACGCAGGCGGAAACGCTGCAGCAGGAAAAGGAAGCCGCTGTACTCGCCGCCAAGCGGCAGGAGCTTCAGCACTTTGCAGAGGTTCAGGGCTTGGATACCGAAACGGAGGTGGTAAAAAACGCCATCGCCCAGGTGGACTATGCCGCCCTGATCACGGAAGCAAATAAAAAGCAGCCCGGTGCGCCTAAGGCTGTTGTTGCGAACTATGTCCTGGGCGGTATCAGCGCCAAGGGCGAATATGACGATCTGCTGGGCAAGGCTTGATCGTCTCAAAGGAGGAATGTGAAATGGCTGGATATGTAACCAAACTGGTAGGCCACGTATACGATGGCGCCAATCTTTCCGGCGAAACGCTGCCCAACGGCGTGTTTGCGGAGATCACGGCAAACGGCGTCAAGAAAATCACCGCCGCCAAGGATACCTTGATGCGGGTGGAGGAAAAGACCGAGCTGTGGGGCAATCCTGCTTTGCGGTAGAACGTGACGGGCGTGGGCACAGATGAAGTGTACTTCGTGGAAAACGAATGGGAAGTGGACGAGAACGCCGAGTGGAACGAAGCGGATTACACCCTGCCCACAGGCAAGTATGTGCGTATGAAACGGCTGGTTCCCGGCGAGCAGGTCATCATGACCGTTGAGAACACTCTGTTTTCCACTTTGGCTGAAGGCGATACTGTGCAGCCTGCTTCCGGCGGTACTGTCGCCAAGAAAACGAACTGAGGTGATACAGTATGATTCCCATTGAAATCCGAAATGATTCCAAGCTGGTCAAGCTGATTGTGGCCCAGGCCCACGGTGAGCGCGTGGACAGCGACCAGGCGGAAAAAGCAGGGAAGCTGATCGCGGAATAGGCTTCTGATCCGACGCCCCATAATAAGTATCTGATTGGCCAGCTGGTGGGCTTTACGGTCAATGAAATGGTGAAGCCCACCACCGATTGGCTGAACCATGTGGCGGACACCAAGCGCGTGAACTACGGGGAAAAAGCCGCTTTCCGGGTGAAGATCGACGGCATCAAGGCGTTCCTGCAGGCCAAGGCCGCCACGCCCGCCCGCAGCAAGATCACCCACAAGCAGGTCACCTTGGATACCATCGCGGTATCCGCCCGGCCTGTGATCAACCTGTATGAATTGCGCACCGGCAGGGTACAGATGGCCGACCTGATCCGGGACGCCGCCTATGAAATGTCCGATAAGGAAATCGAGTACATCCAGAGTGTGCTGCACGGCGCAGCGGACAACTGGTCTACGCCTTTCTATGGCACCGGCGCGGGTATTGTGAAGACCGTGCTGAATCCCATGATCCAGCATTGGATGCGCACCGGCGCTGTTGCTCTGCTGGGTGATATTTATATCGTCAGTAAGCTGGCTGAGCAGACCGGATTCACCGCCGCTACAGCCACCCAGCAGTTCGCGCCTTCCATTATTGAGGAGGTCAACCGCACCGGGCTCATCGGCACCTACTATGGTGCCAAGGTCATCAACCTGGTGAACCCCTACCAAGCGGACAATGTGACCCCTGTGATCGATGAAAAGCGACTGTATATCCTGCCCGCTGCTGCTTCCGCGGATATGCGCCCCCTGAAGGTGCTGTTCGAGGGCGATGTGCAGTCCACCGAATCCACCAACATCGACGACCTAGCCTATGAAGTGCGTTTGGACCAGTGGTTCGGCGCCGGCATCGTGATCGGCAAGACGCCCACCATGAGCGTGTACAAGGACAGTACCACCTGATGAAGCAGGGGGGGCGGCCCCGCGCCGTCCCCCGGAAAGGATGTTACATGGATAAAATCAGAGTATACAATGACCGCAAATATGACATCGGCCTTATCCTGCAAAGCGGCATGGAGCGGGTGATCCATCCTGGCACCTTTACCCCCATGACGCAGGATGAAATCGAATATTGCGCCAGCTTGGCCCCGGCCTTGTTTGCAGGAGAAAAGCAGCTGCGCCTGGAAAACCGAGATCTGGCGGTTCAATAGGGCTTCATTGAAAGCATCGATGAACCGGTACTGAACAAAGAAGAAATCCAAAAGAAACTAAATCAGCGTCCGGCGCAGCTGAAAGCCTGGCTGGATGGGATCCAGGAAGGCTATCTGTTGGATTCCATCTGTGACGTAGCCGCTGAAATGGACTTGCCCGCAAGCAAGCTGCAGCTTTTGCAGGAGCGGCTTCCGGAGCGTGAATTCCTGAAAGCGGAGTGAGGTGAGAGGTCATGACAGAGATTGAGCAATTGGCCGCCGAATAGAAGCAGCGCACCGAATGGCAGCAGACGCCTTTGGAAATGGCGGACGAGGACTATCAGGAGATTGTCCGCCAGGCGGTCAGGCATCTCTACGTCATGACTGGCCGTGCTTTCCAGTACAGTCTGACAGAAGAAATCGGCCTGAACGCAGATGAGTACGAATATGTGCTGACCACGGCGGAGATCGGTTTCTACCGGCAGGTGCAGAGCGATGTGAACCGCATTGTGGGCTACTCCACCGACGCCATGACCATTACCAATGCGGATAAGCCCTATGCTAACCTGAGCCAGACCATCGCGGAACTGCTAAACCGGCAGCGCATCCTGTACTACAAAATGGTGCGCTTCACCCTGCTGTGAGGATTTCAGGATGAAGTTCTATATACCGCCCACATAGGAACAAGACTTTAAGGATTGGCTGAATACCGATGTGGCTCATGCAAACTACACCTTTGAACTGATCCGGGATTGGTACGCCAAGGATGCGGAAGGCTATGAGTCCATCTATCTGCGTGCTCTATACTTCTCCATCAACTGGAAGTCCAAGATCGGCAATTCGGACGCCAATTCCAATTTTAAGACCAGTTATGACGTGCGCATCCAGAAAGGCGACATCGTGATCCGGGAGGATGGCCGAATTTTTATGCTGAACTGGCAGGTACAGGATATGCCTAACAACCAGACCACCCAAGCCATCGTGTGCAACGCCATGATCACCTTTACCCGCCACGTCAGCGAAGAATTGGACAACAGAGGGATGCTGCTTCGGGAAGCCTATGACGATGAGATCGCGCCATCCATCCCCTGTGTCTTTTCGGAGTACGCGGGCAGGCCGGATTACGCAGCGGGCTATAACATCCCCGGCATCAGCGCGGATCATCTGCTGACGGTGCAGGTACAGTGGAACGATAGAACAAAGCGGCTCCGCGTCAGCGACGAGTTCCGGCTGCTCCATTCCCGGTACAGGATCGTGGACATTGTGGGCACAGAATAGGACGTATCCCAAGAACACGGCATACTGAACCTGATGGCGCGGAAGATCGCCGGGGAGGATGAACCGTGAAGAATCCCTGTAACCAACTATCACTGAATGAAGCGGCCTTAATAGCCATCCTGCAGCGGGAATCTGTCAATGCCGTAGAATTAGAGGGCAGGCGGTAGGTCACGCACATGCGGCGGGAAATCCAGCATACTACCCATGGCGGCGCACCAGGCAAACCTGGATGGCGAAGAGCTATCAGCGATAACCTGGAACACATCTCCACCTCTATCACGGATGGCGGCGTGTCCATGGATTTTGGCTATTCTCCCGATGATCTGCCCGATACGGTGCACGCCATGATCGTGGAGGAAGGCTCCGGCAGCGCTGTTGGCGGCGCGCCTATTCACGCGGGCCCTCCGGGCAGGCAGGTATGGGATGATGCACTTTCCGGCAGACATCCTTCTCAAGCAAAAAGCGAATATGATCTGCCCGGCGCTTTCAATCAAAAGGGAAATCAGTTTATTGAGAACGCGATGCGGGAGATGGAAACGGAATATGGAGAGATCACGGAGCTGGTATTCTCCACGGTGCCGGACAGCGCCTATTATGGAAACGTGACGGTGAGCAAACGATGAAGAAAACAAAGACCTGGCAGGACAATTGGAACAATGTGCTTCGGGACGTACTGTTCACTGACGTGGAATAGAAAGACCTGATGTGTATCCCGGAATGCCACCGAGGCAGCATCCGGGACTTTTTGGATCGGTACTTCATTGAGGATGCCATGCCAGACGAACCGGTGGTAGATGAAGAAGTGCGTGTGATCTACTATGAAACGGAAGGCACAAAGCTCGGTTCGCCCCATGTGACCAAGAAGTATCTTGCCTTTGACGTTTATGTGAAAAGCGACGTACTGTATAACGCGGACGCGGATCGCCTGAAACGGCGGGACAAGCTGATCGCCCAGCGGCTGAAGGAATAGCTGCTGTGGAAGGAGCATGTCTGCGGGCTGCGCTTTTTTTACGAGGATGAATATCATTTGGGAGCCAAGACTATTGGCTACCGGCGATACCATCTCGTTCTTTCCTATGTGACCACCTGGTAAACCAACTGAAACGGAGGGATGCTCAACCATGCAATACATTGATCAGATCGGCGGATATATCGCCGATAACCCGAACCTGGATTTCGAGCGCTGTGACGGGCAGGTGTTCTCCTACTATGAAGTGAACACCGCCAACATGAACGCCACCAACAACACATAGTCCGTAACCGGCGGCCAGGGCAATTATCCCTTGGCTTTCATTGAAACGGACAAGGGATAGGAATTTACCTTCGCTTCCTCCCAGTTTACTCTGGACATGTTCGCCATGGCCAACGCGGTAAAAATGAAGCAGGGCGACGTATCCACCCTGGAAAGCAAGCTATACGACGTGGAAACTGGGCGAAAGATCACCCTGCCTTATGAAGTCAAGGCCGGATCTGTCAAGATCAACGGCTTTACCGAAGCTACAGAGGCAGCTGTCGGGAAATTCAGCGTAACCATCACCGCTTCCGGAGAAGGCGCGCCCAAGACGGAGATCACCTTTGCGGAAGGTGACGTGAATGTAGGCGATACCTTGCGCGTGGCCTACCGCCGCCGTGTGAACGGCGCTTCCGTGGCGACAGTGAAAACCAATTCCACCACCGCCAAGGGTGCGCTCTTTGCCCATTGGCCCGTATACTCCAGCGGCACGGACTGCACCGAGTCCGCCGTCAAGGGGTATCTGCACCTGTTCATTCCCCGGGTGCGCGTGACCGCCCTGCCGGGGTTCGATAACAGCTATAAGAACGCCTCGACCAATGCAGTTACCTTCAGTGCCATTGACCCCAAGCGCGCTGACCAAAAAATGTACGACCTGACCTATGAACCGTTGGATGCCAACGGGGACATCGTCACCACGACCACAGGTGACGTGAACTGGAACTAAGTGCTCGGAGGGGGGCGTGATTAACCACGCTCCCTCCCGCAAAACTTTAGGAGGATACGGATGGCCAAACAGAATAAGGAATAGCCGAATGCGGAACAAAGCAGCCGGGAACTTCCCCAGGTAGGAACCCCTGAAAACTCCGTGATCATCGGCGGGAAGCTCATTGAAATCAAGCCCACCAAGCTGCGCTATCAACGGAACCGAACAGCGGCATTTTATCGGATGCTGGAAATCTATCCTTTGGCGGATATTCTGGCCATGGAAGCTGGCTCCTTCGGCGATAACCGTGACGGAGACAAGGCGGTCATGGACTGGCTGATCGCCGTAACGGACGATGAACAGCTGATCCTGGATAATTACGACAGCATGGATACCGGCTTGATTGAACAACTGCTTGAAATTTTCCGCCGGGTCAACCGCATTGACGAAAAGGAGCAGAAACAAAAAAACCTGCAGACGGCACGCAAGGCATAACGCTGGAGCGTGCCGTCGCCATGATCGCCGCCCACCTGGGCGTCATCGACGAAGAGCGAATCAACGATATGAGCGCCGTTTTCTTCGACGACGTGCTGCGGGAACTGGGCTACAAGTTAAATTTTGAAGCCGTCAGCCATTACGCCGGAAACAGCTTCTGTGAAAAATCATGGGATATGATCGAAAAGAGCAATCCCTTCAACATGCGGGAACACTGCGGTTCCCAAGCCATGAATAACCTAGCCGGTTTCTTCGGCCGGAGCACAATCAAAATACTGGGAGGGAAAACGAAATGACAGCGGATATCACGAAATATGAATATAACCATGTTTTCAGTCTGGACGGCGAGGAATTCCACGTCCGTTCCATGATCCCCTACACGGAGAAGGAAAAGATGGCATAGGATTTCGTCAGCGCATCCACGGTGTTCGACGAGAAAAGAGGGATCGCCTACACAGGCTACAACGCCGACCTCATCCGCGCTTTCCTGATCCTGGTTCACTATACCGATCTGAACACAGCGGAATACGATACGCCCGAAGGCCATTACACACTGTATGATGTCATAGCTACCCACGAGCTGTGGCAAGACATCCTGCAAATCGTTCGGGATGATATGACCCTGGTGGACATGATCAGCATGCAGCTATCCACATCCGCCCGGCATGGCTTTGAACGGGAACACTCCCTGGAATACCAAACCCTGAAGACCTTCCAGTCCCTGCTCGGCACAGAGGATATCGCTGCTACGATTGCCAAGGCAGAGGGACTCAACGCCAAACTGATCGATCTGCTGGGAGCGGTGCAAAAAAGCCCCGTTCCAGTTGGTCCCTTACAATTTGCAAAAAAGGAAGCGTAATGTGCTTTTTATAAACGGAAGCATCGCAATGTTGCCAAAACAGAAAAAAGGTATAATAATATACAAAGAGTGAACCACGCACGCGGTTGCTCGTCAATCGACAACTTTACATTGTGATCTCGCGATCACAAAGGCGGCCGTCACTTGGCAGAGTGGTGGTTGTTCTTTTTGCGATGTGTTTCACAGAGGGCGATTGTATGCGAGTACTTCCCAATATAAGCGCGATCTACCTCCGTATAAGAATAGCTCGATTTCTCTGAAATTGTGGGTGCATTTTCTTCTTGAAATTTCCATTGACAAGCCTGCCATTATTGCGTAAAATATAAGTGGAATAGTGGGCAGACTATTCCACTGATTTGTTCGTATTGGTGTTGACGTTGATGGAAGTAAAAACATTGGAATTGGCTTCGACTAATTCCATGGCCATTTCACTGGAAATGATTCGTAACGGTGAGGCAGGGTTAAACCAGCATCGAAGGAATCTGCTTTCACGCGTCCCGCAAATTGGAGATTGGGTTGCTTTGCCGTTGGAAAGCGTTTCTGATCATGACGTTGCTTATGTTTCTGCTGCGGTGTGTCATGAGTTTGCACTGTTAAGAGGAAGAGAAAAAGATATCCTCTTGCATGGTGAACCTTATCGCTGTATTTTTGACGATGCACTGATTGATTTGCTGAAAACAAAGAAGTTTCGGCTTATCATCCATTCGCACCCTGATTATGGAATTGTCACGGCATCAAGGGAAGATCGTCAGTTTCTGAAGACGATTAATCAAAAGTCAAGCCGGATCATTTCGTTTATTACGGGTGAAGTATCAGAGTTTAAGGATGACCTGTTTGAAGATCTTTAGAAAGGAGTTGATTCGTGATGCTTACAGTTAAAGAAGCGAAAAAAATTGGAATCTCAGCTTGCATCAATCATATTGGGATTGATTTTTGCAAGAAACATTCTGATAATGCGGTTTCGTCTTGGGGCGAAAATAACGGAAAGCTAAATTGCTTTGTCGGTGTGAGCGATGAACCGGATGACCCTTCTAAGTATGATATCAATAAAATCACTTCGCTTGTATTAACGCATGGAAACGATTGGCCTTTCTATGCTTTCAGCACAGTTGATATGAACACGGGCGAGACTCAAATTGGCGACAGCAAGGTTCCCCGCCTATAACAAAGAAATCGATTAATCTTTAGCCTCGGTGAAAACCGAGGTTTTCTTTTATCATTAAATTTCTTTGGAGTTAAAGGTGACAACAATTATCAATCTGACGTAGCGGAAGTCAAGCTTGATTGATCGTAAAGAAGAATACCTTTTCTTTGCACTTCTCCCTCAATCATAAGGGAATACTTCGACTTTCCCTTGGCTTCAAATCTGGAATTGGTACCCACAATGATATCTACCGGGCGATTTTTCACATACATTACCGAGTTATATGCCTCTTCAGTCGCTTTACTCACACTGCGTCCATCGTCTATAACCAAATAGAAGTCATAATCGCTCTCATCTGTGTAGGAGCCATCCGCGAAGGAGCCGAACAGAATCACTTTGAGCGGCTTTACCTGTGACACCAAGCAGTTTGTCAACTGCTGGATATTGTCAACAGATGATTTATCCTTGATTGCTGCCAACGCTTCAATTCCAATCATTTTGGTTCCCTCCTTCCTTACAGATGCAGCACTTTATTCATCATAGATCTTTTACCCTGAAATGTCGTAATAGCAAGCCTTTTCTCCCAAAATTTACTGCAACACATAGAATACGCCACTAACCAAACAATTTCGTATGTTTTGTAAGCGTAAGACAGCCGCTGCATTCAATGCGGCGACTGTTTTTTTGAAAACCAATTATTGTTTTTTCTTGAGGATTTCTAACATTTCCGCCGGTGTAACAATAAAGTCTCGAATGGGATAATGCTTCTGATTCCCTGTTACCAGATAAGCGTCGTCGTCCCGTTTTTCCATGGCAACCTCATAGAAAACCAGATCGTCCCGGTCAACAAAGATTTCGCCTGTTGGCCGCGGAAAGACCTCGATCCCGTATTGCTTTACGGCGGAAAGAACGGTCCGAATCACATCCTCCGTTAAATGGAATTTACTTCGGTTGAGCACGTCCTCATATTCATCCAGGATTTCCTGATGATACAGGGGCGTGAGCTTTCCATTCAGCATAGCGCGGATCACCTGAACGGTGGCGGCATCCTCTCGCTTGGAAATCAGGGCGGACAAGAGCACATTGGTATCGATCACAGCGCAGCACTTCATTCTTGCGCCGCCTTTCCCGCTTTCCGGGCCGCACGGGACGCGCTGATTTCCGCGTTGATTTCCTCCAGGCTCATCTCAGGCACATCCGCCGCCTGCCGACGCATCGTTTCAAAGGCACGAAGCGCTTCCTCTCTTGTTACCATACTTTCAGGGAGACGCGTAGAAAACGGAATGCCGCGCACGATTTTCATCTGCTTCATGCACATGCGGAATACGGTGGGCAAATCGGTTCCCAGCGCGTCGCAGATTTCGGCAGCTTCCTGCTTCAGTTCCTTATCTACTCGAAATTGAATCAATGCCTGTTCGGACATTTTTCTTCTCTCCTTTTTCATGCAAATTCAATACAATAGTATACTCTTTTCATCAATTATTATAGCTTTGTCTTACTAAGATGTCAATAGAATATGGAATGTTTCCGGGAAGTGAGGTGAACCATGGCACAGAGTCAGAATAAGCTGGTCGGCACATAGTATCTGGATCTGACGCGGCTGAAACAGGATGTTTCGCAAACCAACGCGCTGCTGAAATCCATCGGGGCGGGTATTGATCTGAATATTTCCGACGTAGTGGAAAAACAGATCAAAGAAATGCTGACCCGGTATAAAGCCGAGGTCCAGAAGGCGGCGAAGGCTTCCGGCGCTGCCGGACAACAGATGGCACAGGGCATGCAGGCAGCCCAGACACAGATTCAAGCCTTGCTTTCCTCCACCGAAAAGCTGAATAAGGACGGTTCCCTGACGGAGATCCGGAAGGGATATGATGATCTGGGCCGTTCCATCACGGAAGTATATAAAGCGGGACAACTGCTGAATCGAACGGTTTCCACAGAAAGCACCATGGCTCAGGATATCAAACGTGCCAATGAACTGTATCGCGAACAGGCCGACAGCCTGAAAAAGATTTATGCGCTGAGAACAGCCCGGCTGTCCGCGGGCGACCAAACGGCTGCCGCCGCGGAAATAGATAAACAGATCCAGGAAACGCAGCGGCTGATCGATTCCAACAACACCCTCATCAGTCAGTTGGACCAGGAGGCGGTATCCCGTTCCAAGCTGGTGAACCTGGCCCATGAAGAAGCTGCCGCCGTACAAAAATACAATAAAGCACTGGCCTTGCGGCAAGACAAGAACGCGGCGGCAAACGCTCAGCCCGCCGCGGGCATCGCGGAGCTTAAGCAGCTGGAAGCAGCCTACAAGCAGCTGACCAATGCCTACCGCCAGTACAACATGGCGGTGAAAAACGGTAATGAAACCGGGCAGGCGTATTGGAGCCAGAACGCGCAGCAGGCATAGGATGAGATCGGCAATATCGAGAGCAAGATTTCCTCTTTGAATATGGAAGAGGACGTCCGCAAAAAGATCCTGGACCTGATCCAGCAGGCCAAAAACGCGGAAGCTACGCACCTGAACGCGCTGGGACAAACCATCCGGGAAGCATCCGCCCTGGAACAGACGGTGGACCGTCTGGGCAGCCGCCTGCTTCAAATGGCCACGACCATGCTGATACTGCGCGGGCTCACCTCGCTCTGGCGGAATGCCACCTCGTTTGCCCAGCAGTTTTATGATAAATTAAATGAGATCCGCATCGTAACGGGGAAATCCCAAGCCCAGGCCAATCAGTAGGGCCAGAGCTACCGGACGCTGGCGAAGAACATGAAAGTTTCAGCGACGGAAATCGCTGTAGCCGCTGTGGAATTCTGGCGGCAGGGCTTGAATGAGTCAGAGGTCAACGCCCGCTTGAGCGCCACGACCCAGTACGCAAAAATCTCCGCCATGGAATTTGACGACGCCGCGGAAGTGATTACTGCCGCTGTGAATACGATGGAAATCAGCGCGCAGCGAGTGGTGGATGTGTTCGCCTATCTGGGAGACAAAAGCGCATCCGGCCCGGATGAAATCGGCGTCGCCATGCAGAAGGCATCCGCCTCCGCCAAGGAATTTGGCGTGACCTTTGAATGGTAGGGCGCCTATATCGCAACCATCAGTGAAAAAACGCGGCAGGCTCCGGAAGTCATCGGCACGTCCATCAACAGCATCATGGCTAGGCTGCACTCCATCAAGCAAAAGGGCTTCAATGAAGAGGATCTCACCAAAATCAACGACGTAGCCAAGGCCTTGGGAACGATTGACGTGGCGCTCATGGACAGCGAGGGCAATTGGCGGGATATGTCGGATATCTTCATCGATATCGCATCAAAGTGGGATAACCTGAGCGGTAAACAGAAATCCTACATTGCCACGACCATGGCTGGTACCCGGCAGCAAAACTATTTCATTGCCCTGATGACCGATATGGCCAAAGGTATTGAGGGCGGAAGCCGCGCCTATGAGCTGTATGCCGGCGCGATGGGCTCTGCGGGCACTGCTGCCCAGAAATATGCCGTATGGCAGGAATCCGTAACCGCGGCCCAGAATCGGCTGACCGCAGCGCTGCAAGAATTCTATTCCCTCCTGAATGCTGAATGGATGAAGGGCTTCTATGAAGGTATGGCTGGATTCGTGGACGTCATCACGGCAGGCACCGATGCCCTGGGCGGTTGGAACCTGATCATTCCCATTGCCATCGCGGGAATTGCTGGCCTGATCGCCATCGTATACAAGGCAGTTACCGCCATCAAAACCCTGCAGGCGGCGCTGGCAGCGGGCGGCGGTATCGCCTCCGTGGCCAGCGGCGGCGTGGTCGGTGCGATCATCGCGGCGGTTGGACTGCTCGCCACAGTTGCCACCATGATCATCGGTTCCTTTGCCGCCAGCGCCAAGCAGGAAAAGACGGACTATTCCTCCACGATCCAGTCGGTGTCCAGCTATCGGGACACGGTGGACGCGCTGGTAACGGAACTGGAAACCCTGGCCGCCAAGACCGAACTTTCCGCCGAAGAACAGGCCAGGGCGGAAGCTATCATGCAGACCCTGTCCGGCACCTCCCTGTCCATGAAGGCGGCGCTGGAAAACGGCGGACAGGGCTTTGACACCCTGGCTGAAAAGGCGGCTGCCGCCCGGGGCGAGGTTTCCAAAACGGAACAATCCCTGCGCAGCCTGAAAGCTGCGGACGCCCTGCAAAACCTGCGCGACGTGGACAAGGCATACCGTACCGCGGTCAAGGATGCCCAGGGCAGCCTCACCTCCGTCAACCAATACGGGGATATTGACGCGGCGTACCGGCAGTTCATGGCGGAGCATCCGGAGGGCACCTATCTGAAGGAATACCCGGATATGGAGTTCGGCTCCTCCGTCCTGATCCCGGAAAACTTCTATTCCTATGCCCAGGGCAAAGCGTCCCAGCGCTCCCATTTCTGGTATTCCGCTGAGGAAAAGGCACGTATTCAGGAGGAAACCACCTTCTGGTCCAATGTGGTCAAGGAAATGAACGCCCTGGAAATCGGCTATTCCACCTCCACGGAAGTCATCGCCAACAAGATGCTGGAATTCAATATCGCGGCCTCCTCCTACGCGGATGCCAACAGGCAGGCGTTGAACGAAGCCTGGCAGCCGATCCTGGACGACCTGTATACCGTCATGACGGACGGCACCCAGTTCAGCCAGCTTCCATCCTTCATGCAGCAGGCTGCCAAAGCATATTACGAATCCTATGTCGGCGCCATTGACCGGCAGGCGGAGCTGGCTGACGGCGATCTTATGGCCATGGCCGCCGACCTGAGTGGCTATGTGTCCGATATGGTGGAGTATGTGGAGAACAACGCTGATTTCTCCGATCTGGTTCAGCGGTTCGATACCCTGTCCACCGGAGCTAAAACGCAGGAGAGCATCGACGAGCTGAATGAACTGATCCCCCTGATCAACGAATACATCGCGGCCTACAACACCCTGAACGGAGCGGAAAAAGGTGAAATCCCCCTGATCCAGCCCCTTTCGGCGGAGGATTTGGAAAAGACAAAGCAGGAGGCGGGAGCGGTTCAGGAAATGATCGCTTCCCTGGATACGGCCACCATCTACAAGGATCTGGCCATGGCCAAGGAAGAAGCCAACGGCTTTCTTTCCGTGTTGTCCAGGCTGGGCGAGGGAGAAGATCAGTTTGTCAACCTGCATGACGCGGTCATGGCCGCGGCCCAGGAGATTGCGGATGCCTTCGGGATCACGGATGCGTCAACCATTGGGAAAATGGGTGAAAAGCTGCTGGAAGGCTTGTTGGACACCTACCCGGATATCCTGAAATATGTGGATACCGCCACCGGCATGCTGACCGAAGGCTGGGAAGACGGCATTGCAAAAGCCACCAATCCCTGGAAAGCTTTCTTTTCCGAAGCAAAGCTCAAGGACGCGCTGACCCAGGCCAAACGGGACATGGCTTCTCTGGACGCTTCCTCCCTTTGGGAAGAACTGCTGAAGCCCGAGGGCAAGGGCCTGTATCAATACGCAGAAGACTGGGCCAAACAATTACTCCCGGATGGAACGGCGGAGGAAATCCATGCTCAGGCCCAGGCGTTTGTGGACGCCTTCTTTGACATGTACACGGACATCGACACAGCCGTCATGGACGAAAACGGCAGGCTGGCCGCCGGGGTGGAAGAAACCGTCGCCATCATGCGAAAGGCGGCCAACGCGGCCACCACCGAAACCACCAAGCTGGAGAACGCCTATAAATCCCTGCACAGCGGCACTCTTGCCCGAAACGAAGCCATCAGCGGCCTGACCAACATGAAGGCGCTGAGCGCTGCCGGAAATACCGCCGGGATGCGCTCCGCCTTTGAAGCGCTCTCGACGGAGGCCATCAGCGCCATCTCGGACGCCATGCCCGCCCTGATCGACAAGCTCAACGCGGGCACGGCTGCCGCGGAAGATTTTGAAGCGGCCATCGCCAAGCTGCGCGAGGCGGAAACCAAGGAAGGAAAGGACGCCTGGGAGGGCTACTTCAACAAAACGGAAGCGGGACTAAGAAAGCAATCCGCCCTGTTCACCAGCGTCATGCGGAATATCATTACGGAAGTATCCGGGGCCGAAAACCGGCAGGAGGCGTTCTACCACCGGCTCATGGAACTGATCAAGGAAGACGTGGACGTTTCGGGCCTGCTGGATCAGTACGGCATGCTTTGTTCCATGCTTCTGGAAGGTACTCAGGACGCGGACGCCCTGTACGCCGCACTGACCCGGATGGAAAACCTGGATACCCTGCAGGCCAGCCTGGAGCATACGGACAAGCTAACCAAGGCGTTCCAGACCATTGATCCCGGCGCTTCCGGCTATGATCCGCTGGAAGCCCTGGCGGCTTACGAAACTCTGGAAAAGGAATATACCGTCCTGACCGCCTTGCAGCGGGGTTCCAGGGAATACCTGGCCCAGGCCAAGGCGCTGGTGCAGGAAAGCACCGCGGCTGTTTATCAGGAAGCGGCGGCCTACGGCGTCGTGACCGCCCTCCAGGCCAAAGCGGCCCAGGCAGCAGCGGCAGGCGTGCAAAGCAGAAGGTTCTCTGACACTAACAAAAACAGCTACGCAGGCGGCGTTGCGTTCCTTGAAACAGCGCTGCGGCAGGCGGAGGACAGCGGGAAGGATATCGCCTAGGCATGGAAGGACGCTTTATCCTCCCTGGATGAAGCGGGACACCTGGAAGCCATGTGCGAGCTGTTTGGGGATATATCCAACTTGGCGGCGGACTGCGGCGGGAAGGTGGCGCAGATCGTTGCCAAGCTCAATGAAATGCGTGCGGCAGCCCAGGCCATCACCCTGTCGGATACGGCAAAAGCCTTGCTGGAAGAACGGGCGTCCAATACTGCGGGAACCAACGCCTACCGGGAACAGATCGACGCGCTGTCCGCTGCCTTTGATTCGGGCAGCGTCACAGCGGCTATGGAAACCTGGAACAGCTTTGATGATGCTCTCCAACAATCCATTGCTAACACCTATCCCTCTCTGGTGATCGCGCTGGACGACGCCAACAAGGCAGCCCAGAATCTGTCCGACAGCGCTGAGACGCTGGCGGATCGGGAGGACGGCTTATCCGATTCCTCCTCCGAAGCATCAAAAAAGCTCAAAACACTTGGGAAAGAATTGAACAGCGCGCAGAAGGCGTCCGCAGCCCGGTACTTTAAGAACACAGCCACGGCCATTGAAAACCTGCGGCACGGAACCGTCAGTGCAAATGAAGCCTTTGCCGCCTATAACAAGGAAGCGGAGAAAGCCGTAAAGGCCAATGAAGAGTATACGGCCGCGTCCGCAAAGATGGCGGCGGGCACGGAGGTCGCTTCCAGCGAGGTGGAGAACCTGGCGGAATACCTGGGCAATATGGATCCCACGGCTCTATTGCAAAACTGGGATCAGGTGGGCCCCCTCATCGCCAGCGCATAGGCCGAGGGTGAAGCCGCCTTTGACCGGCTGAACGAAGCGGCATTCATCACCATCACCGGCACGTCCGTGGCGGACTTTTCGGCCTTGACCAACGGCCTCATCAGCGTACAGAACCTGGCGGCCGAAACCGTACAGGCCCTGATCGCCACTGGGCAATGGACTACCGAAACCATTACCCTGCCACAGGAAGGGGCGCAGTGGAATCCTCTGACCGGCACCTGGACGCGCACCCGCTTGAACACCAACCAAACGGTACTCAAATATGCCGGGAGCAATCCCCTGAAGGGCGGCGGAAAAAAATCCTCCGGCGGCAGCGGAGGCGGCGGAGGTGGGGGCGGTGGCGGCGGCAATACCTCCGTCAGCGTATCGGAGACCATTCAAAAGCTGCTGAACGGCATGGAAGAAAAGACCGAGTATGACGATCACCGCCGCAAGATGGCACAACTGGCCCAGCAGTATCATGAGACCCGGGGCGAATTGCAGGGCGTGATCGCATACCTGGACAAGGAGAAAGCCATCGTACAGGAGAACACTGATACCCTCACCAGCTACATCCGGCAGCTGGAAACGGAAATGGACGCCAAGCGTTCTATCATGGCGGGCACACAGCAGAGCTCCAAGGAATACCAGCAGGCGCTGGCTGATCTGGAAGCCTTGCAGGAGAGGCACAAAGCCTATTCCGAAACGCTGCTGCAAAACAGGATCGACCTGGAAAAGCTGACCCAGTCCATGAAGGAACAGCAGGACGCCGTCCGAAGCATGGAAATCGACCTGAGGAAGCTGATCCATGACGCCATCCAGGATCGTGAAGCGCTGAAGCGCCGGATGCTGGACGGCACCGTTGACCTGGAAAACGAGATCATCAGCATCATCACCAAGCGGTATGAAAAAGAACGGGATCAGCTGCTGGAGCTGGCGCAAGCCAGACGGGACGCGCTGGAAGAAGAATAGAACCTGCTGGACGAACAGTTAGCTGCCCGGAAGAAGCTGAACGAGCAGGAGGATCGGGCAAAAAAGCTGGCCGAGCTGGAGGCGCAGCTGGCCCGTGTCTCCGCCGACCCTACCCGGAAAAAAGATGAGCTGAAGCTCCGGGAGGAGATTGCGGAACTGCGGGAGGAAATCGCCTGGGAGCTGGCGGAGGAAGAAGTCGAAGCCCAGAAGAAGGCCATCGAATCCCAGATGGAGAGCATCGACGATTACATGGAATATGTAAAAACCTACTATGAGGAGCTGCTCTCCAATCCCCGGAAGCTGATCGCGGAAATGCAGGAGCTGCTCACCAAAACCGACGCGGAGATCCTGGACTGGCTGACGAAGAACCAGGAGGATTACGAAAAGGCGACGGACGCTACCCGGGAGAAAATGCGGAACGAATGGCAGGAAATGCTGGACGATATGCGGGGCAACACCCAAGTCTATTGGGACGAGGTGGAAACCATCATCACCCAGGGCGACGACGCCATCATCGCTTTCCTGAAAGCCCACAGCGCCGATTACAAGGAAGCGGGCGAATTGCAGGCCCAGGCGTATGTGGACGAATGGAAAAAGAAGCTGGAGGATTAGGAGAAGGCGCACAGGCAGGTGACCGCCACGATCACCGCGGCGGAATACACGCCCACCAGCGAAAGCAAAACCACCGGCAGCGGTACGTCAGGCTCTGGAGGTTCAGGTTCCTCCACGCAAAAGAAAACCAAGCTGTACAAGGCCACCGTGCCCGAAGTGGGTCCCGGCTATCCCAGTCAGGATCTGAAGGGGTATAAGACGGAAGAAGAAGCCCTGAAGGCAGCCCAGGCCTGGGTGAATCAGGCGTGCAGACAGCTTGGCGGAAGCAGCAGCAGTATGATCGGTATGTGGGCGGCGGAGCTGAAGAAAAAGATCAAGGTAACGGCCTATGAGAAAGGCGGTCTCAGCTTTGACACTGGCATCGCCTGGCTGGACGGCACAAAGCAGAAGCCGGAACGCATCCTGAATCCTTATCAGACGGAGCTGTTTGAGGATATGATCCGTTCCCTGCACGAGATCCGCAGGTTCAGGGCGCCGGTTTCTTCTGTCATCCCGCAGCTGCCGGAAAACGGCGGCGCTTCCTATACCATAGAAAACATTACCGTGCAGGTGCAGAAGCTGGAGACTGAGGACGACTATGAGACCATTGCCGAAAAGGTCGGCGAACAGATCATGGAAAAAGCCATGCGCGGCATGAGCGTGGGCGGGCTGCGGATCGGGTGATCCGCCCCGCCCTTTGAAGGAGGTGAATCATGGACGGATTCACGTTTAACGGCGTCCATTCCGGTGCCTTAGGCTGCTATTATAGGCCGGACGCAAAAAACCGGGGCCGGGAGATGGAGGAATACGAAATCAGCGAGATCATCCCGGAGCACCGGGACGGCGGGTACTATATCGGAGCGCGGGTGAAGCCTCGCGTTTTTGAATAGGATTGTTTCTTTGAGGATGTTTCGGAAGAAACCCTGGAAAAGATATACCGCTGGCTGCGGCGGGACACCTGGGGCAGCCTGGTTTTTGACCATAAGCCCTACGCTGTATATCGCGTGGTCACCGGCAAGCGGATAGAAATCAGCCTGTACGACCATGAGGACATGACCGGGCAGGTGTGTTACAGCGGCACCTTTACGGCGCTCTTTACCTGCTATGATCCTTTCGGCAGGATGAATCAGACCAGTTATGCAGATACCTGTGACCCACGCACCCTGGCGCGGACGGGCATCCTTCCCACTGCCATCATGCCGCCTGTGCCAACCGTCAATTCCCGTTCCTTCCTGCTGTACAACCCCGGCACCGAAGCGGCCCATACGGTGATCCGCCTGGCAGGGGACGTGGGAGACGGTCTGCTGATCCGCAACCTGACCACCGGACAGCGGTGCAGGGTAGTGAATCTGGAAAGCGGCAGCCTGCTGGAAGGGGCGTATCTGGAATAGGACAGTGAAAAGGGCCAGACCCGGATCGTGCTGGGTGAAAATGTAGAAATGGCTTTTGCCTTTCATGACGAGAGCTATATCACCCTGGCTCCCTGTACGCCCTTCGTCCGTTCTTTCCCAATCACCTTTACGGCGGGCAGCAACATCGTCACCTCCCTGGATACGTTCCAGCCCAGCATGATCGGTCAGTTCATATTCCTGGACGGCTGGAAGCGAATCAGGCAGATCAACGATACTCATACCGCTATTATCTCTGAACCAATGTCGGAAAGCGGCACAGCGGAAACGCCCATCGTGACCATGAACGAAATCGAAATATCAGGAGAAAGCATTGACCTGACAGCCTTTGAAATCTGCTATATACCCAGGGTCAGATAAATAACAGGAAAGGGGGCGTCGCCTACGGGAACGCGGATCACCGTACATGACATGAACCGGGTCAGGCTGTGCGAGCTGTTTGATTCGGAACAAAAAGCGGAAGGCCAGGCTTACGGCGTTGCCCTGACCACAGAGATTTCCGGCTGGAAGGAATAGTCCTTCACATAGCCGCAGACAATCAATGGCGTGCGGAATTTTCGCTGGGCCTTCATCCGAAGCGGATACCTGATCTGCCTGAGCAGGGATGGAAAAAAGGATTGGTTCCTCCTGAACGCGCCGAAACGCACGCACAAGGGCATGGCCGTCACCGCCACGATCACCTGCCAGCACGTCTGCGCGCTGCTCTCCAAAAAGAACCTGTATCTGACCTTCGACGATACCAACGGCATCGGCACGGCGCAGTACCTGCTGAATCAGGCTTAGGCGAATACCGGCTGGACGCTGGCCTATTGCGAAACCTTCTATGAAGCGGACGGCGTCACCGAAAAGGTGCGTTCTCTGGAAGCAGATGAAAAGCGCGGGGCGTATCTGCTGATCGCGGACATCTGCAAGCTGTTCAGTGCCCGGCCAGTCTTCGACGGGGACGCACGCACCGTCAGCGTGTATTCCCTGAACCGGTATGAAGAAATGCTGGAATAGAATTTCGGAAAGAATCTGGACAGCATTGAACGGAAAGAGGATACGGAAAACATCGTGACCCGCCTGTATGTGGAAGGCGAATACAGCGATTCCGGCTATGTGGGGATCGACGATGTGAATCCCACCGGGCTTCCGTTCCTTCTGAATTTTGATTACTTCCGGGATCTGGGCGTATTCACCCAAGCCCATGAGCAGGCACTTTCGGAATATCTTCGGGACATTCAGCAGGCCAAGGCAGCGGGGAGCGCCGCCATGACGCGGCTGCTGGCGCTGGAAAACGCACTGAATGAGCTCTGGGGACAAATCACCTATGTGATTTACGCCTATGAGGACGGTGTGCTGACCCGCACCGTATAGGGCGGCGGCGCGTCCGAAAGCCAGGCGGAGCAGCATACCGACGATACACTCACGGGTTTGACGCCGGATGGTCAGCATCACAGCCAAACGGGATGGGATTTTGGCGAGCCCATTGATTATGCCGTCAAGTTCATCCAAAAGCCCTCCGCAAAGATTGGGGGTAAGGAGGTGGCCATAGAATCCAAGGATCTGAGCATCACCAGTCGGCGGCGGGAAATGGAGCAGACAGTGGACGAAAGCAAGCGGGCCAGCTTACAGGAGCAGATCGACGCATTGACCTTGGAAATCCGGGCCATCTATCAGGGAACGGAAACGAAAGACGGGCTGTACGCCCAAATGCGGGAAGCGGTGGAAACGGCCCTGGCGCTGGAAGACACCCGGCTTGATTATCAAGCCGCACTTCAAAGCCAGCAGGAAATCGAAAACCGCTTCGCTTTGGCCATGGGCGATATGCTCATTGACGGATATTGGAGCAACACCAATTACGCGCCGGGCCAGGAAGAACTGCTGTACCTGGAGGCCTGCGAGGTCATGGAGCGGCTTTCAAAGCCCTTGGTTTCCTATAACGCGAGCATCCAAAACCTATCCTGCGTCAGCGGCTATGAGCAGGAGGTATTCAGGATCGGGATGCTGCTGCGTATCTGGGACGAAGCGCTGTCTCTCAACGATAAGGCGTACATCTCCAAGCTGATCGAGCATTTGGACGCGCCGGAAAAGGACAGCGTCAGCATCACCAACGATCTGACCAGCATCGGCGCCGTATCCCTGGACAGCATCCTCAGCCAGATCACCGGCATCGCGGATACCGTAAAGCAGAAAAAAGCGCTCTATGACCGGGCTAAGGCCATTTCGGACAACGGCTCCATTCCCGCCCAGCGGCTGGAGGGGATGATCGACGTATAGAAGACCCGGCTCTCCTCCAGTGTGTCCAACTGGTATACCGACAGCGACGGAAACCTGATCCTGGAATCCGTAAACGGAAGCAGCGCCATGAAGCTGTGCGGCGAGGGCTTCATGATCGCGGGCAGCCGGACGGACACCGGCGAATGGGACTGGCGCGCATTCGGCACCGGCGAAGGCTTCACCGCCGACATGCTGGTGACAGGCTTCCTCTCCGCCGACCGCATCCAGGCCGGAACCATTACGGCCAACAAACTGGCTTCCGATGTGGGCGAATCCCTGGATTTGTCCAGCAACGAATCCATTACCCTCAAGGTGGAAAGGACTGTGGAGGAGGCGGTGGGCTACCGGGTGGAGCTGTACACTCGCCAAGGCGATGTGCTCTCTGATTACGTTCCTTCCACCACCATTCAGGCGCGGGTGTGGCACGGGAACACGGAAATCACCAATAACCTTCCGGCTTCGCGCTTCGCCTGGAAACGGAGCAGTCAGGACGCCACCGCCGACAGGATTTGGAACGCCAGCCATACCGGCATGAAGGAAATCACGCTGACCAAGGCGGACGTGCTGTTCAGCGCGACTTATTCCTGCGAAATCTCCGATAGGTAATAACAAGCGCGTAATGCAGCACATGCTCAAAGAGATTATTCTTTTGTTCGCAGGCATCGCTCATTTTGAAATAAATTATTGATAGGGATCTGCAAAATATCTGCAATTTCTTGCAGTTCGATATCCGAAATCAATCGGCTTCCATTTTCAATTCTGGATAGAGAGCCGCGGCAAATATATATGGCCTTTGTTTCCAATTTCGCTGACAATTCCTGCTGAGTCATACCCGCTGCTTCTCGGAAGCGCTTGATGGTTTCGCCTGTGATATTCATGGGTTTTTTGTTGTTGATATTCATAATTCTTTTCATAGTCAACTCCAAATACGCTGATTTAGGATATTTGAAACAAGCCAGAAGGCATAATAACAATCCAATGGGAGGTGGAGCCGTGGCAATTATCGCTACAGGAAGCAAAACAATCATTGATCTTTCGGACGGCAAAGCATAGTCCGTCTATTTGGGCAGCAATCAACCGAGGACACAGATTCACGATGTAAACTCTTTTACTTACAGCCCAGACTGGACGACCAATTCCGGGAGGCTGATCATCACGCCCGTGGTGTATACAAATCAGACAGCCATTGCCCTGAACGCTTCCGGGCTGACCATTACCTGGAAACGAAAAGAAGGTTCTGCTTCTGAGGCAAACCTGGCGACGGGTGAAACTGTCAGCGGCAATATCCTGACCGTTAATCAAAACAAGCTGGCGTCCATTACCAGCGGCCTACTGACCTATATCGCTTATGTAGCCTATGTTGATCCTGATACCGGGCTGACCATCAACGCTACGGCGGACATTTCTTTCGCCCTCATCAGCACCGGCGAAAACGCAAAAAGCGCATGGATCAGCGGGGAGCAGGTGTTCAAGTATGACGCAGCCGGAACGGTCGCTCCTTCCCAGATCACACTGACCGCGAATCTGCAGAACGTGACCATGGGCAAGTGGCAGTATAAGAACAGTTCCGGTACCTGGACGGATTATCCCACGACCGCCGACAACGCCAGCATCACCGGCACGACGCTCATTGTGAAGCCTACCCATGCTATCTGGGTCGGGGAATCGGCTACTTTGCGGATCACCACCAGCGATAACGCCATCGGGGATACAACCTCCATTTACAAAGTCACGGACGGCGCTACAGGCGGGCAGGGCAATCCCGGCCAGAACGCTTCCGTCGTTTTCTTGACCAATGAGAATATCACGTTTGCCGCCACCAGCGCCGGGAAGGTGGCCGCCACCACCAAGACCTGCAATGTGGTGGCCTATACCGGTACCACCAAGGTCACGCCCACCGTGGGCACACCCACCGGGATGCCCTCTGGAATGACTGTTACCGCAGGCAGCGCTTCCAATAATGAAATCCCCCTGACGATCACCATTGCCGCAAACTCCACCCTGGGCGGCAGCGGGCAGCTGAACGGTGTGGTCAATGTCCCCATTGCCTCTCCCGTCAGCACGACGCTGCAAATCCAGTGGAGCAAAGTCAATACCGGCGCTTCCGGCACCACACCCGTGGTGTTTTCTTTGTATGCGCCGCAGGGCACTGTTTTCAATAACGGCGAGGGAAGCCTGACCATCCAGACGGCGGCCTATTCCGGTACCACCGCCATCACCAGCGGCGCGACCTATGCCTGGGCAAAATACACCAGCGGTTCCTGGACGACGATTTCCGGGGAAACGGGAGCGTCTCTAACGGTCAGCGGGTCTACTGTTACCGGGATGGCGTCCTTCAAATGTACCATGACCTATTCCAGCAAAACTTATACGGACGTCATCACGCTCATCGACAAAACGGATAATTACCAGGCGGACATCGACAGCACGGCGGGCGATATCTTCAAAAATACCGTGGGCCAGACTTGCCTGATCTGCCGTTTGTGGCAGAACGGGGCTGAGGTTGACCCGCTCAAATCGACCACATATTCGGCAACAGCGCCTTCCTCTCCTGTTTCGGGAGATTTCTATTACAAAATCGACACATCAGCACCCACTACCGCCCTCATGCGCTACAGCGGTTCGGCTTGGGTGGATGTGACTAACAACGCTACTTACAAACACACCAAAACCTATACTTGGTACCGCAGGGATAAGGACGGGAATCCGCTGGACAACGGCGCTGCTTTTGCTACCGGCAAGGTGATCTACGTGGATGGGGATGATGTGACAGTCAAAACAGTATTCGTTTGCGAGGTGGAATAAGCCATGATCGCTCAGGCGCAGTTTACCATTGCCGATCTGTCGGACGCGACCGCAGAAGTTGTGGTAGGCACACAGGCTGCATCCACCAACGCCTGGACGGGGAACGCCAGTTTCACCGAGTTGCGGGATGGGCAGACTATTTTGTACTGGCTGCCGTTCGCGGGTACGTCCTCTAATGCCACGCTGAATCTGACGTTGGGAAACGGCACGACTACCGGCGCTGTCCCTGTTTACATCAACGGCACGACCCGGTGTACCACCCATGTGGCAGTAGGCAACATTACCCTGATGACCTACCGGGTTAACACACCCATCGCAGGGAGTGGCAGCTATACCGGCTGGTGGATCAACAGGAATCAGGATACGACTACCAACTACTATGACAGGATCAATTACAAGGCTTCCGTTACCGCCGTCGGCGCGATTGCGGCTGGGAAGCTGGGAGTGTTCAATAGCGCGGGAAAACTCATGCTGCTCTCCACGACAGCCTTCGATGTGACCAAGCCGATCCTGTATGTGGGCACAGCCTACAAAACCTCCGCCCTGACCCAGACGAACAACTATATCTCCTGGGGCACAGCCTTCTCCCTGGCCAACACGGTATCCGGCTTTTCCGGGACTGCCGGAGCGACTGTGTATATCAAGGGCACGCTGAACGGCTCCATGTTTACACCCGCCGCAGGGGTACTGACCACGATCGTTCCCGCGACGGAAGACGGTTATACCTATATTCTCCTGGGCTTGATGAGCACGACTGTAAACGCCGTGCTGGCCCCGGAGCATCCCATGTTCCGGTATTACAACGGCGGCTTCAAAGCTATTTCCCAGATTGCCTATGAGGCCCTGGTCGCTGCGGATGAAGCCCAGGAAGCCATTGACAATCTGGAAGTGGGCGGACGGAACTATATCCTCCAGTCCAGCGCCCAAGCGGAATCTGACGGATACCTGCTCTGGACGTATGAGGTTTCCACGCCCCTGGAAGCTGGGGAGGAATACACGGTATCCATGTGTGTTTCTCCCGCGTCAGATGTTACGGCTTACGGCGTGTGGTTGTCCACAGGGTATGCAAAACAGTGCGAGTTGCCCGTGTCCGGCGCGGAAAGGCAGATCGTTTCCCAGACGTTCACGGCTTTCTATTACGCAAACAAAACACCAGAGGACGACGTCTATCACGCTTGCGTCCGGGTATACCGCCTGCCGCAGCCCGCTTCCGGCGCGACTGTCGGTGTGTCCAAAATCCACTGGATCAAGGTGGAGAAGGGGAACCGGGCCACCGACTACACCGCCGCCCCGGAAGACAGCGAAACGACCTTGGAGCTAAAGCTCGCCTCCGTTCGTGCGCAGATCAGTACGGAAGCGGACAGCATCCGGTCTGAAGTGCAGTCCACCTATGCCCTGGCCAGCGATATGACCCAGGTGCGGTCGCAGGTAGGAACGCTGGCGGAGCAGACCTCTACCAATTACACCTGGGCCGTGACACGGATCAACCAGCTGCAGCAGGATATGACCACCGGGCTGGAAGCCACGGAAGAACAGCTGGATATCATTCGCAATTACATGACCTTCGGGGAAAACGGCCTCATCATCGGTAAAAGCGGGAATCCGTTTACCTTCCGTGTGGTCAACGACAGGCTGTCTTTCTACATGAACGATACGGAAGTGGCCTATCTCAGCAATAACAAACTGTACGTCACCCAGGCCGAGATCCTCACCAAGCTGATCATCGGACGGTTCGCTTTTGAGCCCCAGGAGAACGGAAACCTCTCCCTGGTCTTTAACGGGTAAAGGAGAACAGCATGAGCACCATTGTCACCTATACCGCCTCGCTGTGTACGCGGCGAACGGATTATTCCGTCAATACAAAAAACGGCCAGGCGTGCCAGGAATACTATACCAACAGCTATAACTACGTGGGCATCGTCCATTTCCCCGGCATGAACCTGACGAACAAGGTGATCAACGCCCTGATCTTTGACATTAAGTCGGATAAAGCGGGCTACGGCGCGAGCAGCACCAAGACCGTTTACTGGCGCAGATCGAATTATCAGGAAGCGTCCAAAGAGGGCGTGACCGGCGCGGATTACGTCGGTACGGCCCTGGGTAACATCACAGGCTCTTTCTATGATAACCTGACGTCTCACAGCATCACTGGTGACCTGCTGACGGCCATGTCCGCATATATCACGGCGGGCAACAATACCTTCCTGATTTACAATCCCAGCCCGGAGCAGAGCAGCCAGGGGTATTCCAAGAACTATCTCATGTGGACGGACGTCACCCTCACGGTCAACTACGACGAGGCGGTTTCTTCTCCTTCGCTTTCCGCGACGTCAGCCGATATGGGTACCAGCATCACCGTGTACACCAACCGGCAGAGCACGGGGGCCACGCACACCCTCACGTACTCCTTTGGCAACACGAGCGGCACCATTGGCACGAATATCGGGGATTCCACGTCCTGGACGGTGCCCATGTCTCTGGCCTATGAGATTCCCAATGCCACCTCATGCCTCGTCACCATTACATGCGATACCTATTACGGCGGAGTTCTGACCGGCAGCAGGACGTGTACGCTGACCGCCACGCTGCCTTCCTGGGTGACGCCGTACATATCGGATATAACCCATTCGGACAGTGAAACCACCGTCCAGCAGACCATTGGCGCGTATGTGCGGGGATTGAGCAAGCCCTCCGTCACCATCACGGCCATAGGGCGCTACATGAGTACGATCACTGCGTACCGCGCTACGCTGGATGGGGTCACCTACACGACATCCTCTTTTACTGCCAGCAAGTACCTGTCCCTGGCGGGTTATATGACGCTGACCGTGACCGTCACCGATTCTCGCGGACGGACGTCCACGGATACCCAGTCTCTCAGCATCCTGGATTACTCCTATCCTTCCATCCGCCTCTTTGCCGCAGACCGCTGCAACGCGGCGGGCACAGAATCACAGCGCGACAGCAGCTATGTCCGCATCCAATTCCGAGGGGCGATCTCCAGTCTGGGCAACGCCAACGCCACAGAGTATTACGTCTACTACAAGCTGTCCACCGCATCGGCCTGGACGCTGGCGGAAAGCTACACCACCGCCGGGCAGTATGACATTACCGTCCTCAACCATGTGCTGTCGCAAACCTTCAGCCCGCTGTACAGTTATGACATCAAAATCCGGCTGAAGGATTCCTTTGCCTATGTGGAGCAGTCCGTGAGCATCGGCACCAAGCAGGTGATCATGGATGTGCTGGCAAACGGAAATGGGATTGCTTTTGGCAAGATCGCAGAATCATCTGGTTATGTAGACTGTGGCTGGCCACTGAAGCTATCCTCGCCGCTTGGCATAGAAAACGGCGGCACAGGGGGAGCGACGGCGGCACTGGCAAGGTACTATCTCGGCGCTGTTTCCAAAACCGGCGATACTATGACAGGAAACCTGAACATCCAAAGCTATCTGTATCCTTCATTGTACCTTGTGCCTTATTACAACAATACCACGCACAGGACTGTGTTTGAGGGGAGCTACCTTGGAGCGGCTTCTTTCTCTGCCTGGGAGGACAGCTCGGGTACAGACCGCAGGATGCTGGAAGTTCGGACAAAGGACTATGAATCCAACATAGACAACGCCGTGATGCTTCGCTGTGCGGAAAGCGGTACATGGTATAACTACCGGCTGTTCCATTCCGGCATGGTGTCCCCGGTGCCCATTGCCAACGGCGGCACAGGAGCCAATAATGCCGTCACTGCCCGGTATTACCTGGGGGCAAACGACGCTTCCAACCTCAACGCAGGCACGATTCCTGCCGCCCGGCTTCCCTTCAAGATCGCATATGGTTCCGTGAGCGTTAATTCCAGCACCAGCGCTTATCTCGACTACTCCAGCGCAGGCTTCACAACTGTTCCCTATGTGCTGATTAATTATTCAACTGCCAATGCCAACTGGACGGGAACTGCTGGGGCGATCAAGGTTCACAGCAAAACAACTGCTGGGGCGTATGCGACGGTTGGCGGGTCGTATGGCACCCTGAGAGAAGCGGATTGGATTGCTGTGGGGATATAAATTAATGATAGATAAAAGGGCTGTGGATCGCAGCTTTTTTATAAAAAATAACTCCAAAAGGAGGAATGTGAAATGCGTGATTTTTCGATTGACTTACTTTGGGCTAAGATTCAGACCGCTTGTGTGGCCATTGGCGGTTGGATCGGTTACTTTCTGGGAGGCCTGGATGGAATGCTGATTGCCCTTATCATTTTTATGGTGTTGGACTACATCACTGGCGTTATGTGCGCGATAGTTGATAAAAAGCTCTCCAGCGCTGTCGGATTCAAGGGAATCTGCAAAAAGGCACTCATCCTCATTATGGTGGGCGTCGCTAACATCGTGGACGTTCATGTAGTAGGCACCGGCAGTGCGCTGCGCGGCGCGGTCATTTGTTTCTACATGAGTAACGAAGGCCTTTCCTTATAGGAAAATGCTGCCTATATTGGGTTACCTATTCCTGAGAAACTCAAGGAAATTCTAACTCAGTTGCATCATCGGGATGAAAAAGAAGCAGATTCTGAAAATTACAGCAAAAGCTCCCAACACAAGGAGGATAACAAAGAATGAAGTATTCTGCTTCAAACCCGCCGCTTGTTTGCATGCAAACCCAAAGCACATGCTACAAGGCAACCAGAAAAATGGAGGTAAAGGGAATCCTTTGGCACGATACGGGTGCAAACAACCCGAATTAGAAGCGTTATGTCCAGCCAAGTGATAATGACCCAAAGAAAGAGGCACTGCTCTCTTAGCTTGGTAGAAACCAATTTGGAAACGATTGGAACCATACTACAAGACAAGCAGGCATGAATTGCTGGATTGGTAAATTAGCGGATGGCACTGTCACGACTGTCCAAACCATGCCTTGGGACTACCGACCCTGGGGATGCGGTTCTGGAAAGAAAGGAAGCTGTAACAATGGATGGATTCAGTTTGAAATTTGCGAGGATAGCAGAAACGATTCATCTTATTTTGAGAAAATTTATTGGGAGGCCTGTGAAATTACAGCCTACCTGTGCAAGTTGTTCCACATTGATCCTCTGGGAACGGCAGACTGCGGAGGTGTAACTGTTCCAACCATTCTTTGCCACCAAGACAGCAGTAAATAGGGGCTTGGCTCCGATCATTCCGATATATACGATTGGTTTACCAAGTTCGGGAAGAATATGAATTCCGTCCGGGCGGATGTTGCAAAGATGCTGACGACAGAAGAAATGCCGTGTACCAATCTTGAAAATGGCCGGTGTAAAGAAACTCCTTCTTTTAGAACCAACGATCAAGAAGGGATTTCTATGGAGCAGACTCCTACGCTGCTACTGTACAAAGATACGCCCTTTCTGGTTCGGGTATTGATTCCCGATCTAAGGATATACTCCGGACCCGGCAGCAATTTTTCAAAAGGAAAAAGGAATACTGGGAAAGGGGTATTCACTATTATGGAGGTAAAGGCTGGCAGCGGTAGCACAAATGGCTGGGGCCTTTTAAAAGCATATTCCGACAAGAGAAATGGTTGGATTAATCTGGATCATGTAACCCTTCGTTAAGCAAGGCAGCCGACTGGCAGAATTACTGTCAGCCGGCCTTTTTTATTTTATGTGTTACTGGTCTCAGCCTGAACAAAAAGCCCTTTATGATCCTTTACCATCTGATAGTATCTTCTTCCTTCACTGGCTCCGAACACAGAGCGTAATTGATTATATATTGTTTTCAACTCTGTGCTGCTTCTGCAAATAGATATTATTTTTTCCACATTTTCATCGTTTATCTCCATCTTTTTAAGATAGATTATAGTTTCATTTGAATCGACAGCATTCTCTTCAGCTTCAGGAACATGCCCGTCCTTTCCAACTGTATCTGAAAGCAATGAATAGTTTTCAACTTTTTCACAGTCCTCCCCTGAACTTATTGAGCAAAGCCAAACCTCATCTGCATCCTGAATAAACTTGAAGCAGTCTCCATATTGACGCACAAGGTAATCTAAAGGCCTTCGCTGGGAGCGCTGTTGATCAAATTGATAATCAGGGAGACTATTTAGTAACGCAAACAATTCGGTTGCTCTTATCTTACCGCCTTTTTCCTCTAACTGAGCGGTAATGAATGCTCGGATGACATTCACTCGCTCCATGTGAGTAGGCGCGATTCGGATAACGCCTTCTTTTTGCCGGAAAGGAACCGCCTGCTGCGGATAATCGCTATCGCGACTTGGTTCTTCGTATTGCGCTGATTTGGGCTTTGCCAGTCTTGCGGACGCGGATTGGAGCATGTTCGCCTGCGTTGGCAATAATCGCGAATTGTATCCCTTATCCAGAGATAATGTAACAAAGGACGAACAAGCCGCTTTCCACATGGCATTTGATTTTTCTTCACCCATACCAATAACATTGATCCCAGCATTTCGTAGGCGAAGCGATAGCACCGAAAAATCAGAATCAGAAGAAACGATGATTACGCTATCAATCCGTTCAAATCCAATGGCCTGCATCGCGTGAGCAATTGGCTTTCCATCCAGTATAGTGGATGCGAGCATAGAAACAGTATGAGAGGTGAGTAGATCCATAGCGCCTACAGTTAACGCTATATCTGAAGTGTTTTTGAATCGTGTGGGGCGGATTGTCAAATTCATATGAATCGCATATTTCATGATTGGATCGGACCAGTCGTTTAAAGCGATACTGGCGCCATATATTTCTTTCCGAACGATTGTGCCTTGTTCTTCTGCATACATAAAAACATAGTCAGCGTAAATTGGCATTACATTTTCTCCGTCAATAAAAACCGCAATTCTTTGGCATTGGTTCTCGCTCATAATGATATCCTTTCACTGTAACGGAATGATATTATTATATGCAGTATAATATCAGCATTATTACGGAGCATCATGATTCCTACATTGTACTTTCAGCTGGTCAATCAGGTGGTTGAGTTTACACACAGGACACGCTTCCTCATCCTCGACATGCCTCATGCAAACATCTTCTTCGCACACATATCGCCTAATCTTGTCCGCAAAATCCTCAGCAGAACGCATAAGTTCAGCCAGATTATTAGACTTTCGGCATTCTACCTGAATTACAGACTCCACCGTTGCGCAAAAGTCTTTACACGCATTCTCTCTTTCTTCGATGTCTTCTCCAAGCCTCGATTGAGAATACTTCTCAAAAAAATCCTTCATTTCAATACCATCACGCCAACAAAAAGTCAGAATTGATTCCGCGATGCGTGAACTGAAGCTGCCTTCTGCCATCCTCTTCCTGAATTTTCTGAAATCATTATAGCTCATGCCTAACTCCTTTGCACAGCTGCTTTGATTTCCCTGAAATACATTTTCCAGTAAATATTCTAACAAGTACCTGTGAATTGTCATGTATATTCATCCCTTCGTACTTATTTTTCGGCAGCATAATATCATATTTGGATTTCTAAAACTATGGGGAACATTTTTGCTTCAAAAGAAATAATTTCCCATCCCATTTTGATTTGTTCAAAAAATGTGCCCCATATTCAAAAGCATTTCTCTATGCTACGATACAGAATGAAGCAAAGAACAAACACGCTGGGGAGGGAGCCCTCATGTTGGAAACATCCAATATTTTAGTGAATAAAGTGAGTCTACCCATTCAAAAAAGAGAAGAGATACCCGCTGAACGAGAGCTAATGGGATTAACAAAAAGTGCGCTATACGAAGCGGTTTGTGATTATTTTCACACGCATTTGGACTGGAAATCCTTTTCAAATGGCGGCCCTTTGGGAAATAGTGAGAGTAGGGTAAGCGGAGTCTCTGTCATGTGTTCGGGAGAAGAGCATTTTGCTCAATGGGCATTGATGATGAACATCAAAGATACCGCCTATTCTCGCAGGAGATGGAAATATTACCTTGGGCTAACCCAAGTTGATTCTCAGCAAATAAGCTTCTTTTATGCAAAATGCTGTTATGATCATATGAGCGGCTCTCTTTCTCCAGCCAAACCAATCGTTGCCTTTGAGGATCTGTTTGCACGGAAACTATTTTTTCTTCCGTCGATCCAATTCGTGTGTGGAAATATCCCGTATCCCACAAATGCCATAGAACTGAACCCCGATACCTATAGCAGCTTGGTTGATCAGATAAAGACCACAGAACGGATCCTGCCTATTATGCTAATTACTTGTCCGGATGTTATTATACCGCAAAAGATTTTGGGTCTCATGCTGGGAAACGTGATCGTTTACTGGTGTACAAATGCAGAGTTAATACGGAACTTAAATTCAGACCTTCCTCAAACCATGTATTCTCCATGGGATTCCATTCATATTTTTATGCCTTCCACACTTCACAATTCCTTTCATCCAGTATATCCTTATGAAGAAATACAGCGCATGGGAGTTGATAACTTTATTGCAGGATTGCGGCAGGCCTATTGTCAAAGTATGCGATCAGAAGAAAGAAAGAATTTTCCTACAGTAGAAACAGTTAATTATCGACGATCACAGTTATATGCGCATATGCTCTACTCTCAACGGGAAGAACAAAGAAAGAGAATCTTGGAACTCACCGCTCAGATATCTGCTCAAAAAGAAGAATTGCAAGCGGTAAAAAAACAATTCTTTGCTTATAAGCAAGCGCACCCGACTGATCAGATAACTGAGTATGAATCGCTTCTTAACGAATCGCTATCTGAAATTGATTTGCTGAGAAAAGGGATTTCTGATTTAACTTCCCAACTATTCATTCATATGGGAACTCAATTGAAACCTACTTCTCAGCAAACCATTCCAGAATTGAGGGAGTTGGAAAAGGCTATACTCTCAACGATTGCGTGCGCATCCGGCAAGAAAAGATAACTATTTGATGGCGCTAAAGTACTCAGCATAAATGTCGTTTAAATTTATTTCTTTTTGAACTATGTGCTGAATACAATAATGAAAAACAAGGGCTGTTTCAGATGCGTTTTCCTTTTGCAGCGCTTTATCAACTACTTTTTCATTGATTCGTAATTCTGCCGCCATGCGGCGAATGTCACCTTGCATAATTCTCTTGTAGAAATATTGATTTGTCCATAACTGAATGTCTTGTGTTTTCATTTCTAAATCCTCCCTGAAAGCTTTATTTATGAAAACGGGAGTTGAATTTTCCGCTTCCGGACAAGAACAATTCCCCTTTTTTCACTTGCTTGATCCGCAAATCGAGCATAAAGTTGGTCGATACTGATCCCGTGCTGGCAACAGTAGATAAATAGATTGGTGGTCGCTAACGTCGCTCCTTTCTGTGAGCCAAGCAGCTCAAAATTTTTTTGCAATGTTCGGTAGGTAACATCTAACGCTGCGGCCATTTTTCGCTTGGACCGAAAATGCGTCCGCCAGATGGTGATGAAAAGATACCGAATGAATTGCTGATCCATACCCTTTTCTCCTCTCCTGTTTACAATATTCTTTTTTCCTTTGTTTGCATAGATGAATAGTTTTTCACCACCCATCTAATGCTTGAAATATCTTCCTTTAAAAAAATATCTTTGTAGTTCAAAAATATATAGTGTGAATATATGCCATAGAGCATATAAATGGTCTATACTTAGAGAAAGTACTGGTTCCTGGAACAGTAATAGGTACAAAACACACTTCTATTGGTGGCAGTAGCGCAAGGAGGACACTATATGGAATTGGTTTCTGAATTCGATTTCATTTTATGGCTTGTAGAAAGCTATTCTCGGCTGCACGGGAACCTGAATTTGTGGGAAAAGCAAGAACTCTTTTCAGCCTATGCGGAAGGAGAGGATGAGTTTATTCGTGTTTTAAGAGCAGTTTTTGGAACAAAACTGAACGCAGCAATTGTAGACGCTTCTAATCGCGCAGTTGATTTCTGTAAAGACTATGATGTGTCTATCACTTCAAAAAGTAGTGAAAATGAGATTATTGTGAACATGATCTTAGTAGCTGACATTAATAAAATCGGGCAGCGCTTATCTATGCTGGCAGACAAGTATTTGCCGTCTATACGAGACGTTTGTTCCACAAACGCAAACTTATGCAATAATTACGCAAAAAAAGCGCAGCAAGAAACCACTGCGAAGCTAAATACATTTTGTACCAATGATTTTCCAAAACTATAATTTATAGATTATATATTTCTCTATAGCTTTCTTCTAATTATACTTCCCCAAAGCTAAAATAGAATAGAACTCACAGGTTAAAAATTTTTTTCCACCTGTAATTTTTATAACCTATGAGGAAATATTAAAGGGGGAGGTACTGCTTTGAAGATTGATGACAAGGTGATAGGTAATCATATCAAAGTGGCTAGGAAGAATGCGAAGCTGACGCAATCTACATGTGCAATACTTCTCAATGTTTCCAACAGCTATTATTCCAGAATAGAATGCGGAACGGTTCATCTGAATCTTGACCGCTTATTTGAAATTTGCAAAATGCTCAATACGCGTCCTGAATTCATATTAGAGCATTGTTGCCCAGAACTCGATAATGCGAAATATGAAAAAATAGAAGACACGACTGCAGAAGAATTCCATAGAATGATAGATACTGCTCCAGCTGACAAATTAGAAATGATGTTCTCTGTATGTAAAGCCCTATATAAACCAGATGATAACCAATAATGCCATGGATTTGATAATTATGATTAATGGTAAACAAAGGAAGCTGATCGTTGTATATGGCAGATAACGTTAATTCTGAAAAGCCCAAGAAAGTTACGCCTGATCAAGCTGCTTTTTTAGATAATATTTATCAGGAGTATAGCAGATCGCTTGAATTGTATGCTTATCGTTTTCTCAATTACGACCAGCGCAATATTCCGTTGATTCCTGACGCTGTGCAGGATGTATATCTTAAAGCGGTAAAGAATGTAGAAAAACTTATGGAGCACGAAAATGTCCTTGGATGGCTTAAGAAAAGCTGTGAGCATTCGTTATTGTCCATGCTGCGAAAGAGAAGGAATTCAAAAGAGCTCCCTTCTGATTCTGTGGAAAAGATTCAACTTAAATCCGAAGAAAGATTGCTGGAAACATTTGATTCGTGGTCAAGCAGAATAACGGTTTCTGAAGTCCGTGAGGCTGTTTGCAAGCTTCTTTCAGATGAGGATCAAAAAGTATTCTACGACTACTTTGGAAACCATATGACAATGCAGGAAACAGCAGAAAAAAACAGCATGAGCACCGACAAGGTTCGTGGGAAAATCAGCCGAATCCGCAAAAAACTCAAGAATCATTTCTTTTCGATGAGCCTTTTTCTGATGCTTATACTATCTCTTTAAGATAAAAATGGCAACATATCAATTTCTATCTGTCGTTTGTTCATAAACTGGGGCATATAAAAAGGGCATGAGATTCAAGCTGATTGAGTGATGAATTTCATGCCCTTTCAGTATTTAGATCGATTCAGCTTTTTACCACTGGTTAAATTATGCTGCTACTTTTTCGATGCGGCAACTATAGTTTCTTTGATCCACAGGCGCGTCCTTATTATAGCTGATGCCTACCAGCAGAATATCTCCGCCGTAGTCCTTCAGGGCAGCGGGATAATTCCTGTTCTTGATTTGCTGGATGGCGGTTTCTGCGCTGTTGTTCCATTTCAGCTCAATTACCAGTGCCGGCATACTGGATTTTTTCTTTGGAAGATAGACGATATCCGCGTAGCCTTTCCCCGCCGGAAGCTCCTCGAATTTCAGATAATTATCTTTGTAGCTGAAATAAGCTAGTTGGAGAACCGCGCGCAGCATATCCTCGCCATGCGTGTGAAGGGGGCTGGTTTCCTGCATATGCACTTTCTCAATTTGAGCGGCAACCGCTTCTTCGTTCATGTGAATGGTGTCCAGAAACAGTTGCTCACTTTCGCGGATACGCTGCATGGTTTCCGGGCGCTTGTCGTCGCGGATCGCCCGGGCGAATTCCAGACGGATTTCCTCATTGGGGATGCGTACACACTCCGTATCCTCGTCATAAGCAAGATAGCCTAAATGAATCAGCAGCGTTAATACATCATCCTGGTTGCGGAAAGTGATCAGATCGTTGGAAAAACCGTTGGTATCCACAGGCTTTTCAATCCCGCCGATGATTTCCGCAATGGTTTTCCCTAAACCTTCTTTATCTATGGAAATATATTCCATTAGATTATCAGAAGCCGATGTGTCTGTCCAATATGAACGGAAACGCTTGTTGCGAATGGCGCGCATGACGGAATTGGGGTTATAAACGGAACCTACGCTATCAAAGGCATAGCCGTCATACCATTGCTTCATGGAAGAAAAATCGATGCTTTCCTGTTCACAAAGCTTCTGTACCTCTTCTTCTGTAAATCCCACATATTCTGCAAATCTGCCTGGCGACACCATGGTATATTCCTGGAAATCTGAAATGGCGGACTGGGAGCCGTCTTTTTTGATGGGCAGGATGCCCGTCATGTAAGCCGCGGCGAACACCCTGGAAGTAACGCCGCTGTTTTTGAACAGAGATCGTAGAAACTCAAGATAATCCTTCTGCGTTTCCGGCGCTTCGCGTATCGGCGCGTCCCATTCATCAATAATGGCAATAAACCGATTGCCGGCACATTCCACAGCCTTAACAAGCGTAGAGGAAAAATCAGCAGAAGCAGGGATTCCAGGATAGGCCTCCATGAGTTCCGCTGTCAGTTGTTCCGTCAGAAATGGCACAAGGGAGCGGAAGCCATCCGTGGCAGGCTTCACGCCCGTCATATCAATATAAATGACATCATATTTGTTCAAGTGTGTTTTGTAATCCACGGATTTGGCAATGGACAGATCATCAAACAGTGAGGAAGAGTCGCAGGTCTTATCATAATAAGCGCACAGCATCTGAGCGGCAAAGGATTTCCCAAACCGCCGAGGCCGGCTGATGCAGATTAAATTACTGGTTGTATCGATCGAATCGTTGATTAGAGCAATTAACCCGCTCTTGTCAACATAGTTCTTTTTCTTGATTCTTGAAAAACCTATGCTTCCTGGATTTAGATAAGTCCCCATGAATGGTTCCTCCATGTTCAGTTAATTTCCATCTATAGAATACCACAAAAAAGAAAGACCTGCAAGGTCTGGAATGTCATTGAAAGCGTTGAAGGAGTCAAGGCGCGTTTTCAAGCATAGATTCCAAAAGAAAAGAGCCCCACGCAGAGGGCTCTGTCAGATAGAACAGTTAGAATGAACGCTGATTCGAGTAGCGAGTGGCATTATGTCCATCCGCAACAAAACGGCCAGCAACACGATAGGTATTTCCATCGCTTGGGATATAGCTGGAATAATCCATCGAGGATTCGTAACCGAAGGTACCATTAGACTCTGCTGAAGGGGCAGGAAGCCAACAATAATAGGTCCAACTGTCACCCACTTTTTTTTGAAGCCAACAACTTGCCACTTTTATACTATCCATCGTATCATAGGTATAAGCAGAAAATAAGGCAGATTTACTGGTTGTAAGTGTGATTGTTATGGAAAAAAATACAGGATCAGCATTAATTTGGTTTGGCATGTTTTCTGCAAGTACCGCACCAGAAAAAACGGTTAGTAAAACAAGAGACACGAATATACTAGTTATTTTCTTCATATTATTATTCTCCTTCTATTATGCATTCCGCAATAGCCCTTAATTGACTCTCTTCAATAGTGCCATTGCAACTCCATATACAGTTTTTTTCTAGCCAAGTCACTGAACACTTATCTTCATTTACAACATGGATTACGACCTTTCCGCCTATTTTTTCTTCAATTCCTTCATAATTCTGCTCAAAAGTATTATATGCATTTTCAACATCTGTAAACATTCCAATTTGTAAAATGATTATGTCATTTGTTTGCTGCCTTCTATATTGTATTGAACATTTTACATAAGAAGATTGAAAGCCAACAAAATATTTTGATGGAATCCAATCTTTAAGAAAAATCCCAGAAGGCAAATCAAATCCTAAGTATTGTTTCACTTCTTCATAATTATCGCTATAGTACATGGCTGAAGTATTACCTTCTTCAGCTATGCATTTTGCTATTAAGTTCGGATCGACAACAAAGCCCTGAACAGTATGCTGTTGTTCATCATCAGTCGTTCCATGCTCAAACCATTCGCGGTGCAAGAAAACTTGTCCCCCGCCCAATAGCAGAACAAGAACCACCAAGGATACAGCAAGCCGTTTTGCGAATCCTCGCCTATTTCTTGAATGATGGGATACCTGAATATTTTGCCTAATCACCTCCCCATATTTTTCCTGATTGGATTCCAGCAATGGCTGCCCATCTGTTGCTAATTCAGCAAGCAGTTCTTCGCAGGCATTGATCAGTTCAATGTTCGGCTCTCCCTCCTTTTCATATTCTTTGTCGATCGCTGCTATGAGCTTTTCCTTCATTTGGTCGTAGGTCAGCTCTCCAGATGCGATCTTTTGTCGTGTTTCCTCCACGATCCTGCTTTCTTCCTTCATGTTTACACCTCTCTATAATATATAGAGCGTACATGCTAAAAATATGCACGTCAACTGAAAATATTTTTTAAGTTTTTTTCGGATCCGGCTGATTTTTCCGCGAACTTTGTCGGTTGTCATGCCATTCTTCTCAGCCGTTTCCTTCATGCTCATATCGTTGCCGAAATAATCGTTGAATACTTGCTGATCCTCTTCTTTAAATAACTCGCAAACCGCCTCCTGCACTTCCTTAACTGTAATGCTCTGTGTCCAATTGTCAAACGCCTTTAGCAGTTCCTTTTCGGACTTTATTTCAAGTTTCTCAACCGAATCAGAAGGGATCTCCCTTGAATTTCGCATTTTTCGTAAGGTGGCACGAAGAGAAAATTCACAGCTCCTTTTTAACCAGCCAATCACATTTTCGTGAGTCATCAGCTGGTCCACGTTCTGAACTGCCTTCAGAAGGACTTCCTGAACGATATCGTCTTCAATATCGTAAATACGAGCATCATAATTGAGAAAACGTCGGATATAATGCCTTAACAGTGTGCTGTATTTCTTCTCAATCTCTTCCAAGAATTCTTCCTGTTCCGGCGTAACCTCTTTTGGCCGTTGCAGTTTCGTTGGCTTTGCCATGCGTTTGCTTCCTTCGTTAACTATTTTCTTATTAACAGTGTTATCAAATTCCCATTATCATTTGGTGTTATCCGGCTCATATATAGCTTTGCATACAGAAAACATGGTTTTTAATTTATCCGGTGGAGCTGCGTCTATCATCCTATGGAAATCTGCCGCTGTTGAATCCTCGATCTTGGCATATTTTTCTTTATCGAGCTCTGGACAGCAGTTTTCCAAAATGTATTCCGGACGGGTTTTGAGGATTATGCATATTTCAAATAATCGGTCAAGATTCAAATGAACCGCACCGCACTCTATCCTGGAATAATAACTGTTGGAGATGTTGAGAAGCATCGCGCAAGTGGATTGCGTCATCTTTGCGCGCTTCCTGGCTACTCTGATATGATTCCCTATCACCTTGTCATCAATCTTCAAAGCAGCGTTCCTCCCCATTACAGTATTTCTTCATGGGTTATAAAAATTACAATGGATTGAAATTTTTATAACCTGCGAGTTCAAATCTATTTTAATCACGGGGAGTGGTGAATAGAAGAAACTCATATAGCAATATATAATCTATAAGTTATTATTTAGTGCACTTATGGAAAATATAATTGAAATTCGGGTTTTTAGATAAACTGTGACAAATTCCATGAGCTATCACTGTACCATATAGAGTTTAAAAGGGTTATTACGCATTATTCTCGGCACAGACAAATTCGTTCAGTTACCGCGGAGCTCTGTACGATTTCCCAATATACAGAAACTTCTTCTGACAGTCCAGTATGACAGTTTTGAAACAACATGGTTGTAAATATGGAACTTGTCAGTAATGTGGTGCCAATGAGACATTTTCCTGTTGTGAAATGTCGCGCTAAATCATGTCCTAACCGCTTGTCTTCCTCCAGCGTAACAGTAAAAATATATTGACACTTGAAAAAGCTCCTATAGTATTTATATTATATGAGAAATATAAAAACATTGGAGGATTCAAAATGAAAAGTATAGCAACTGAAATTCAGGATTATCTGAGCAACTGCGAACATCAAAAGAAACTATCTCCCAATACAATCCGGGCTTATAAGATTGATGCAAAGTATTTCCTGTCTTTTCTATCCCAATACCAACTGCAGAATGAACCAGCCTCCAAAATCGGAAAAGAGATCATTCAGCATTTCGTTGACAATCTCCTGGTGCATTACGCACCTCGCACATGCAAAAGAAAAATAGCATGCATCAAGGCATTTTTCAATTATTTGGAATTTGAAGATATTATCCCTATTAACCCGTTTCGGAAGATACGACTCAAGATTAAAGAAGCGCAGACGTTACCCAAAGTGATGAAGCATTCCGAAACAACTGAACAGCTACGGTATGTTTATCAGATGGCGAATAACACAAAAACAAAACGGCAGTTGTTTTACGCAAAACGGGCAATAGCGGTTTATGAATTGCTTTTAGGAACGGGGATGCGTATAGGAGAATTGTGTCATCTCAAGCTTTCTTCCCTTGATCTGGATAATCAGACAATCCGCATTCTTGGAAAAGGAGGAAAAGAAAGGATCGTCTATCTTGTTTCAGATATTGTTGTAGATGCCGTGAAAGCATATCTCAAATTACGGACTTCTCATTCAGAATTTATTTTTATCAATTGGAATAATTGCAGAATGCGGGAGGAAAGCATAAGAAGCATTATTCTCTCCATTGGCGAAAGAACTGTGCATCGCAGAATCACGCCACACATGTTCCGGCATACATTTGCAACGATGCTGCTTGAAAGCAATGTTGATATCAGCTACATCCAAGAGCTACTTGGTCATTCATCAATTAGAACCACGCAGATCTACCTACATTTATCTAATACATCCATACGATCCGCCCTAATTCAAGCAAATTTGCGAAATCGACTTATTTCATAATTTTTTATGCCTTTTCGCTTCTTTGTGCACTATATATTATTATAGAAGGGAGATTTTTTTATGAATTCAAATGCGCTATTGATTGGAAATGGATTAAATCGCGCGGTAAATAATGCAGCGTGGACTGATTTGTTGAAAAACCTTCGAGCAAAATATCTTCTGGACGCATTGGATGGATGCAGCAGCTATCCTCTTGAATTTGAGCGAATTACTTTGTGCGCTATCGCAGAAGGTATTGTAAAAGAAAATGATATCAAGAAAGAGATTGCGAAGCAAATCAATCCTCCAGTAGTATATAAGCTTATTCAAAGTTATATGGATCTGCCAGTAGATACTATATTGACAACAAATTACGACTATAACTTGGAATATAATCTTTCATCTGCCTTTGAAAGCAAAAAGAAGAGATCCAGCACTACGGAAACAAAACATAGTTTATTTCGCTATTACGAAATTGATGATCGCAAAATATGGCATATCCATGGTGAGCAAAAATATCCTCAGACAATTTGTATTGGTTATATGCAGTATTGCTCATATTTAGCGCGTATGCATCAGCAGCTTACAAATCCCACGAAACCCGGCCAGCGTCCATATCTGCATCATCTTCTTTTGCATCACGAAACAGAAAACATATGCTGGCCAGTTTTCTTTTTCACACATAACATTCATATTGTGGGCTTAACCATGTCCTTCATGGAAACAGACTTGTGGTGGCTGTTGAGTTATCGGAGGCATTTGATGCTTGAAATACCTGAATTGACAATCAATAACGAAATCCATTACTACTATCCCGATGGCAAATGCGAAGCAGAGCAAATTGCGCTAATGGACAGTATGGGGATTCAGCTTCATTCACAGCCCCTAATTAGGCAAAATTGGGCGAGAATGTATAATGAAATACGTGATAACATTAAAAGTTACTTATAATGATAACAACGAATTATCGAATGATGTGGTAGAAGAAAATGAAGTTCTATGAAAAAGAGTTAATTAGTTTCTATCTAGACGGATTAACGCAGCTTGAATGTATAATATCGGCTAAGCAACGAATCATTTTGTATCAACACCCATGGTTAGGAAAAGTATTGGTAATAAATGGAGAAATACAACATATTGAAGAATATCAAGCCTTATATCATGAGATGTTAGTACATCTTCCGATAGCATTTATACCAATTATTTCCGAAGTGCTAATTCTTGGTGGAGGTTCTCTATTTGCTGCATATGAAGTGTTAAAGTATTCCAGTGTAAAAAATGTTATTTTGTGTGATTATGATCATGAAGTTATAGAGCTAATGGAAAGGCACTATCCACATGCAAGAAGCGTCCTTAATGATACTCGATTTAAATTTATTGAGATGGATGGCAATGATTACATTAAAAAAACTTTACACAGATTTGACTTAGTAATCAACGATTGCTTTAATCTTTCTGAACGAAGCAAAGCAACAGGGGAATCATACTATTCTTTATTGTCAGATCTTTGCACGCAAAATGGATTATGTGTTGATATAATTTATAGGCATATCTTTGATCGGCAGACTACCATTGATGCTCTAAAACTACTTCAAAAAGAGAATCATGCAGTTTTTTCATTGGTTACTATCCCTGAATATCCTGGCATTTTGCATGTTGAAACTATATGGGGAAAAGCTCATTCTTTATCGCAGTCGAAACGCAAAACTATAAATCAAATACAAATCGCTACAAAAGAAATGTTTAAATTTTATAATCCAGATTATTTGTCTTATTACTTGTATTTGCCACCTTATATCAAAGGAAAATTTAACCTATAAAAGTGTGTGAAAATGAAAGAGACGGACTAGGAGAAGAAAGAGTATCATAATACACTTTTACGTTATCCCAGGATTTGGATGTGACTATCTTTTTATTACATTTCTCTATTTCATTTGATTCGCTGAAGTATCCATACTGCACAAGATAAGGTTCGTTTTCATTATCAGTAGCGGCCCAAGGAGAACCCAACAAAGAACTAATTTGATCCGTTGTTCTGTGGAAAAGTTTTATTGAATTAATCTTCATATATGGAATCTCTTTATATTGATCTGTATTTAATCTTAAGCCGGCTTTAGCAAACATGCCTTGTGCTACGAATCCATGTTGTGCAGGACAATAGGCAAGTGTTCCGGTGACTTGTGCCCTAATTCCCCAAAATTTACTTGCGAAAAAGTCTGGAACATGTTTTAACAAATACGAAGTTGATACTACCCCTAATATACCTTCTCCAATATATCCATATCGATTATATAATCCAACTAAAGTTTCTCCATTTAATGAACCGGTTCGGATAGTCTCGTCAGAGCCTGCGTAAAACTCTAGTTTGCTAAATTCCTTAGAATTTATTTGTCCTTCAAAGTCAAATAATGTATTCCATCTAACTGCATTTGTATATGGATCTCTTGGAAAAAGTTGTACATATGGGGACAACAATCCGTTAAAAGTTAAGGAATCTCCGTTTTGAATTGATTGATGATGAATTCCTCGTTGCCATAAGTCAAACGCTCCATCAAAAGTATTTTCCTTGTGAAAGCGGTCTTTTATTTTATCAAAAGTATATCCGGCAATTGCGCCAATAAAAGTTTGAGCTGCTGCTTCGAATAATGGTTGCCCAATAATCTCAAATCCCATTTTCTTACCTCGCTTTTATAAACGATAATTCGTTGTTATCAAGAAAGTATCCAGGACGATGCTGTTGTATGTGACTACTTCCTGCTCGTTAACCGTTCAAGACTATTTCCTAATAAGATGATCTGTGATTGTACACGCTCATTTCCGTGGTATTGAAACGAGTCGATTTGAAACAACTCATTCACTTTTTCTCTTTATAATATAGGCGGATATTCTATTAGAATAGTTGTTATGCTATTTGGTACTCCTGTGTACTATATAAATTGAGCGCATTATTAATATGAGTGCATAGTTGCCATATACTAATTTTCATTCCAGAAAAAAATTATGATAATATATCTTTATGAAAAAGTGGAGATTCAGATGATTGCCTGTGCGAGGATATTCACACTTTATAACGGACTGACGCATATGACGCAGTACATTAATTGCGTATTCTTTCTCTTCTTTTCATTGACTTAAACATTTACTAATTCATTAGATTAGAAATACCAATAAATTGTTTTTGAGGAGGACACCATATGTTTAATGATGAAAGTTATTACTCCAATATTCGCAATTTCCTGATTATGAGAGCAAGAGCAGTTCAAGTGGACTGTAAAAGCAATCTTATGAATTTAAGTGTTCTTTCTGAAGAGTATTATGAACAAATACTGAATGCTCTTTTGGATTGTAATTTAGTTAATGCAAATACTGCTAATCAGAACGAACACGGCTATGATCTAATTGATAAATCAAAACGAATTATAGTTCAGGTGTCTGCTACTTGCAACTCTACAAATATTCGGAAAAAAATACAGAATTCTATTGATGCCTGTAAAATAGATGAAGGAAAATGGCAATTTTATTATGTACCTATTACGGAGAGTGTCCCAAACCTAAAAAAGGATTTTAAACTTCCAAATTGGTGTCTCTTTAACAAAAAAAGCGATGTACTGGATATTAATAGAATCATGCAGCTTGTTCGAGACACGAATATAGAAACTAAACAAAAGATTTCAGAGATTGTTGATAAATATTATAGTAATAACTCTGTTTTGAGTGATTGTCAAAATGATGATAATGTGGATTTTGACATTTCAAGCATGCTTCCAGAAACTGACGCTACAAGAATACTAATCGAAAAAGTAAACAAAACTATTGAAAGCGGGAACTACTGTGATGTAATTCAAATGGCACTTGATGCTGTTCAAATAGCTGAAGCTTCTGACGAAGATGACAAAAAAATGTATAGAATTGCTTTCGCTAAATTCACATCCATTACAATTATGACTGTCTTTCCCGAAAAAGCTCAATTAGCTATAGGTTATATTACTGATATTTTTAATGGAGGGGTTTTTTCGAAATCAAAGCACAAACAATGTTATCTATATGCTCTTTGGGCATATTTCAGCATTCTAGAAAATGATATCAACGCTGCCAAGGAAGCGTTAAAAAAAGCGAGAATATATGAAATCACAATCGATGATACTCTTGTCTGTGATGATATTGATGGCAATATTCACTTGTATGAAGGTCAGTTTCCAAAGGCAATTGATTTGTTTAATATTCAGTATGGTAAATTAAAACTATATCTTCAAAAGAATGCACATAATTCTCCAAAAAAGCAACTGGAAACAAAGCAGCGAATAGCTAGAACATTAAATAGTATAGCAAAAGCTTATGAACTAAATGGAGACCCATTAAACGCTTATGTGAATTATGAAAAAGCAATATACGAAGCTGAACAAGCATCTTTGCTATTTGAAAAAACTGTTTTTCTCTTAAATTTGGGTCGATTTTTATCAAGTAATAATGAAATTGATCCTGCAATAGAAAAAATAAAGATGGCATTAGAATTAGCCTACAAATTGGGCTTTAAAGAACGCTTTACCTATGCCACCGATATGCTTACTGCTTTATTGAGCCAAAAAGGAGATTTGGGCGGTGCCCAAGCCGTGTGCCTTGAAGCATTTAATTCAACAAAGGATTTAGGAATCAAGTTACATTTCTCTCGTCTTAATGCAGAGCTATCTGCGGAATTAGGAGATACACACAATTTGGAGAATCAGATAAATTTTATTTCATCACATGCCTCTTTGGATAATGGTATTATGCCTGAGAACTTTGAAGAATGGGCTGATGAGTTAAAATCAAAATGTGATCAAGCATTACCTGCGGAGATTAAAAATCACCCGGGAAGCCATTTTCTTTTTAATGAAAATGACCCATTCATCCTAAAGATGAAACAGCAGTTAATCGGAGTGAAAAAAGATTTATCAAATAAGCCAAAGGAATTAGACAAGGCTGCCCTTGAATTGCTACTTAAAATTCCCGCGAGTAAAGGAAAAGCAAAAGAAAAAAAAGAAGTAGAGCATAATAAAACGTTTAGTAACCTCTTTTCACAATTAATTGCAAGCAAATCATTACCTGAACGAGCATATTTGGCTTATCAACTTGGTAGTTATTATTTTGAAAATCTAGATTTCATAAATGCAGAGAAATGGTTTAAGATTACAATGAATGCAGAAGCTGCTAGTTTGCAAACTATCCTATGGGCTAAAATTGGACTTGCTCAAGTCCATTTGGAAAAGCAGAATCATTATGATGATGAAGATGCAAAACACATTCTTGATGATGTTGCAGCACATATAGAGAATACTGAAGATCAGGTAATGCTTGCTTTTTGCAAGTACAATCAGGGATGTTTGGAGGCTCGTTCGGGTAACTATGAATCAGCCAAAAACCTATTTGAACAATCTTTGTATGCAGCGCAGTCTAAAAAATCAAATCAACCATCTCTTAAAAAATTATTGCATAATATAGGGAATAGTCTATCCCTTATCCAAGAATACCAATTTTGCGAAAGCACTCCGAGAATGGATTTACACTCTTTATTACAAGAGTTATTGTTCTTACGTACATGGTATCCTGAATATGAAGATTGTCTGACAGAATATTGGTGGTATTATAATAAGTATGAGCCAATCAAAAACATTCTAATTTCTGATGAAAGTGCGTGCTTGCTGTACTTATCAGAAAAAGAGAATATTTGCTGGTATTCTGAAGCGTTAAAGTCTTTATTCATGCATAGTATGTTTGCAACAAAAAATGTTTGGAAAAATAATAAACATCCTGCTTTAAGAACAATACCTGTACCTGAAAATGTGCCATTTCCTTATTCCACATTTATGATACATAAAAAGCAAAAAAACGGAAATCATTATGGATACTATAGTCAAAGTGGTGAAGATGATACTGCATATTCAAATGTGCAGAAATACTCATATGTTCGTGTACAAGACGATGAGGCATCTTTCGATTATAATCGAATTCCTCGACCAATTACACTTTGCTATTTAGGTTACCAGTACCCTGGCATTGTTCACGAAATAATGCCAATTATTCGAGATAATTATGGATCAAGTCGATGGTGGGTCGGTGAAGAATTTGGTGAATCCGTTATTAAAGTTCTTAATTTTGCATGCAGATTCAGAATTATACCTGTAATACGGTATAATGATATATTACGAGAAAAAGAAGTTAAGATAGTACAAATCCACAAAATCATATTGCCTTATCATCCAGATAATGAAAATAATGAAGAAGAAAAAAATATTCAAATTGAGCTACAAGAAATCACAGGAATAACTGATGAGAAAACTGCAACTCTTCTTTTGAGAGAGGTAGTTAAACAGATTAGTAAATTGCAAGAGAAGTCAAATGTGAGCATTACTATTCACTTAGGGCTTGTTAGATTTAGTTATTATACATGGCCTAAGGCTCCATCATCATTACGCATTTATCCTGTAGTTATCCTAATGGCACAGGATGAGCAAATATGTATGGAATCTAATATTCTCATCAAAAAACAAGTTGCATTAGCAAATGCTGTTTCTTATCAAAACAAAATCCTTTTCTATGTTTCTCACTCTCATTGGACGGAAGAACAATATGTAAAACATGATGCAATGATGGTACTTAAGTATGCAAAAGAGGCAGATAACAACGCTCTTCAGGAGTTCGCTCAAAAAGTTATAAATGCATGTGATGATTACAGTAAAGGTAAAATTGAAAAAAACCAAGAAACAGATATCATGTGAACCTCTTTTTCGAGAAAGAGTATAGACCCGGAATTCACAAGAAAACTTTCAGGCTTATGCAGATTAAGAAACTACTGCATAAGTTTAAAGATAAACAGAAATATAATGGCAACTATGGGAAGTGGGTGATATTGCTTGATAATAATGTTATTTTTGAAGCTTGAATCTCATTAGAGAACAGCTGCAGAATGATTTGAAATTAAAAGCTTCATGCCGCAAGTAATACTGTGAAAAAAAGGAAGTAAGTATTATAAATTGTTATCTATAGTCTCCACAATATCGTGTAATCTTTCATGGAGAATCTATCAAATAAGATAAGAAGGGAGAATCAATTATGATACGGAGTTTTTTGCCAATAGGTCAAGGTGGATTTGCTGTTGAACAATTTTCAAGGAATAAGATAAATATTGTTTTTGATTGCGGAACAAAAACGAATATCGGAAAAGTGGGAAGCCAAAAACTTGTTGAGGCCTTAATTTGTAGGACCTTTGAACCAGGTGAACAGATTCATATGGTTTTTGTTTCTCATTTACACGATGACCATATTAATGGACTACCATTTTTATTGCGGTATTGTAAAGTCAAACGCATCTACCTCCCATATTTGACACCGGTGGAGCAGGCAATTACAATATTTCTTCTCCAAGAAACTATGGATATCGATAGCCTTCGCCTTTTCCGATCTTTGATAACGGGGAATGGATTACGAGATTTCGATATTGACACAAGGGTTGTATACGTTATGCCACCGGAGCAAAATGAAAACATAAGCAATAGCGACCAAGCCACTATCATGTCTGGGGAATCAATCGAAATTGGGTTACATGATGCCCGTACTGCACCTGAATGGGAATTCATTCCCTATTGCTATGAAGGAGATGCTCGTTCAAAAGATTTTAAAGCGCTTCTATTAGAGCAAGGTATAACTTCGGATGATATACAAAGGTTTCTATCAGAACGGTTTTGGGAAAAGGACGAACTATTCTGGAAGATAAAGCAAATTTACACAAGAATTGAAAACGATTTAAATTTCACCACAATGGTAGTTTACTCTGGAGCAAAAAGTAAATATATCCGTCAATACCATTGTGCGGGAAACAACTGTGAAATATCACAATTGATGAATTGCTGGAATTTGGAGGAATCGGGCTGTCTATATACGGGAGACTACCGGGCTTCAAGTGACGATGAATGGGAAGATTTGAAAAGGGCTTATGATAAAGTCTGGGATAGAATTGGTATCTTTACATTACCCCATCATGGATCGTCAAATAATTATAATGAAGAGTTTTCTGCACAATATGCAACAATTATTATAAACGCAGGTTATACAAACCACTACGGTCATCCTAGTCGCAAAGTCTTGTGCAATCTAATTGAAAATAAGTGTAGATTTTTTTGGGTAAATGAACATATAGGTTCGCAGGTTATTTTTCGAACAATACCCTTTTCCCTTTGAAGCGGAGAAAATACTTTCCAAACTAAGTGCACGAAACTAGCATTATTCGATTTATGTATTATCTTTGTGGATTGAGTATTTGATTTTTCTATGATTATTTGATAATTGCTTATTATCAGGAGAAATGTGCCCTTGTGCATTTTCCTTTTTTGATGTACTATAATAATTGGGATTGATTATTTATGTATAAAAAACTTAACCCTTTTATTTTTCGTAAATGCTACAAATTTCTTTATTAATGATTATGGAGGAAAAATAAGAATGCCAACACTGCATGAAGCACAACTGGATTACATCCAGCATTGGAAATACAATGCCTACCAGCATTTTATCGATGGAGATTATGATTGGGTCGCTAACCTAATAAAACAAAAAGGAATACAACGCTTATTAGAAATCGGTTGTGGTGCTGGGTTTTCGACCTTGGCCATTGCTTATAAAGGAATTCAAGCGTTATCCATTGACATAATTCCTGAAGCAATACAGAATACAGAGAAACTACTTACTAAAAATGCGGTGCCAAATACTATATTAGGAGAAGGAAATGGTGCACAAGTTGCTCTTAAGCAAACTGATTTATTTATCGAAGCTGAGAACATAAAAAAATGGGTCAAACAATTTCAGATTGAATTGATTCTTATATGTAATCCTGGTGGAAAAGTAGAGACTGATCTCACACTTCAAGAAAAGAAAATATTGCGTTGGGGGCATTTTACTGATGACCAAATAAAGAGAGAATCTGTACCATTGCTTCATAAATGGGCTGTCCTATTAGCTGCTGCAAAAATAGCGCTTGAAACGAGAACATTGCTTATGATCGTTGATCGAGGAAGTTTAACAGATATTGACTATATTCTAAATACTATTGAGGTAGTCGCGAACTTAAAGGGGCTGGCAAGAACAGGACGCAAAATACGCGCTACACCAGAAAAGGGAATTCAACTTGGTAACAGTATTAATGATCAGCTATACTGGGGTGCAGGATTGTATAGTCAGAGAGACGAATAGTAATCTGTCCTTTCTGATTATTATGATATTCCACATTAGACGAAAATATTCTGGATAAAGAGGAGGGTTATATGAGGCACGCTTTCGTTTCTTTCGGTGAATATGATATCTTAAACCAATATGATATTACTTTTTCAAGTCTTCCGGATGATGAAGAAGAATCCTTACAAAAAACATTGAATGAAACGATGGCGCAACGAGGCTTTGATTTATCAATCGATAAAGATGCTATTACAGCTATTTTCAATTTGATTTGTGAAGAGTTTATAAATAACTTTGGAGAAAGAATAGAGATTTCCTTACGTGAAGGGTACATTACTCAAAAAGAAAGCCATAAACCAATAAAGCATTCACAAGCTTCACGTGTCTTTTCAATGACAAATACAGTGTATCTTGATTATCTTATTAGTTCGGTTTTATATGACTATACCACCATATACTATATATGGGCAAGACATCAAGACAATCCGAGTATAGCAACAAGCTGTTTTAAACAAACTTTATATATTTTTGATGGATGCTGTAGAAAAGGATTATTCAGCAATAAGGAAGGATCACTTCATCTAATACAATTAATGTGTAACAGCCTAGAGGACCATGAATTTAAAATAATATCTGATTTGTATTGGTGTATGATTGCTTTTGCTCTGTGTCATGAAGTTGCACATATATATTTACATCATTTTACTGAGGTCGATGATGAAACGGCTTATATTCAAGAATTTCAGGCAGATCATGTGGGCTATGACATCTTTTTGAAAATTATGCTTAAAACAAAAGACAATACTGCGGATACGGTTGATAATGTATTTAGAGATTACCTTTATGCAGCGCCAATGATTCTACTTTTGTTTTACCACAACTTATTTACAACCGGCTATTGGCTATTTGGTGAACAAATACTTACCTTACATCCTAATCTTATTGATAGGATAAATAGATTGTTGGAAATTAGTCAGGAAAGCAAATACGATTTTGACACAAAGGATGGCAATATTATACTTGGTGGATACTGGGATATAACAGATTGTTATTTAGAAGAACTATGGTATAAATTACAAAGGGGTAAACTTAGGACAATTATTCAAAAGGGAGGAAACAGTGTGACAAATCGAAATTCATTTAATGAGGCTTTTGCCCTTGATGATGAAATCTGTAAACGAATCAGATTGTTTGCTGCTGAATCTGGCTATGAGGAACAAAAATGTCTTGGATTATGGAATGTGACAGGATATCTTTCTTCTGATTCTTTGGGGGACTATAAAGGTTTTGTATATAGTGTTGGAGAAAAATCAGTAACTACAAAACCAATGAATATTGTATATAAGCAAAAGGTTTTATTAGATTTTATAATTGAATCAGGTCTAACACTTACGAAACCAGAAAATAAAGTGGAAACAATTAAAGCGGCCCTATATATACTATACAAGCTTGCTTTAATGTCAACTATTGAAATCACCGATACTCAAGCTGCTGTGCTCAAATATTTACATACTCATCACGCCTACACTCAGCCGATTTCCGAAGAGGAGATTTTAAAGAATGTGAAAGTTGCAAATAGTACTACAGTTACTATACTTGATCAAATGAAATGTATTGAAATTGTTGATGGAAAAGTATATTTGCGAGAAAGGGTAATATTTCCGTTAATCCATTGAAATAAGTGGAGGTTACATGAGCAAAACAATTGATATTGAGCGTCTGAAGCAGATTGATATTTGTGATGTCGCAATCAAACTTGGACTTGTCGTCAAAAATAGGAAAACATTGTGTTTCCTTCATCCCGATCACAATCCAAGCCTCTGCTTTTACTCGAATAATCAATGGCATTGTTTTGGCTGCGGGGAAGGCGGAGATGTAATTTCACTTGTCCAGAAAAGGAAAGAGTGCACTTTTAGAGAGGCTTGCCAATGGCTAAATAATGTTTTCTTCTGTGGCACTATCGACTCTTCTATCAAAAAAACATATCCTAAGGAACCGCTGTACATACAAAAAAAGGAAACGAATAAGCCAACTCCAGATTCAGAAATCTATCACGCCATTCTTCAACATCTCCAACTAAGTAAATATGCTGAGGATTACTTGTGTTTAAAACGAAAATTGTCGTTGGAGGTTATAAGAAGCGCCAATATTGTTTCTTTTGAGGATGTATGCGAATTAGAAAGATGGCTCCGAAACAGTTTTTCACAAGAACGATTACTAAGTGCAAAGCTTTTGAAAATCAGAAATAACCATACTGAATTATTTTGGTGGAAACCGGGTATTCTATTTCCATATTTTGATTATGGTGGTAATTTGATTAATATTCAATTACGTCCATACGCTACAGATTCAAACTCAAAATATGTTTTTTTACCAGAACTCCCAACCTGTATTTTTAATGAACATATGCTGAAAGAAATGAAAACAGGGTCTGTGGTATGTCTTTGTGAGGGGGCGATAGACGCGCTTTCCATACAAACAAAAGGAGGATTTGCCGTTGCTTTCCCTGGGGTTAATTCTATTAAGCTAGAACAATTAGAATTCTTCTACCGATTTAAAAACAAAATCGTTTTTGATAATGATTCTGCCGGACAAAAAGCTGCAAGAAAATTATTATTTGAAATGAGAAATATGGGAATTAGCGTAATAAATTCTGAGCTTGCCAACTTTAAGGATGTCAATGAACAGTTAATTGCAGAAGTGGAGAAAAAATAGGATGAGTGAGAACAAAGGATTTTCCCTCTTTGAGAGGATATATGATCCGGAAAACATATATCATGCTTGGAGAAAAGCAAAGAGAATTTATGATACAGAAAAGGACTTTATTTCAAATCTTCATGAAGTTGTGGATTTTGAAGTCCATTTGGAGGATAAAATATCAGATCTATCATCTCGGATAAAGAATGGTACTTATTCTCTATCAAAGATGCGGCCCTTATGGCTCCCAAAGGTTTCAGAAAAACCTGAATCCAGACAGAACTTTGAATTCTCTGTAGAGGATCAAGTTGTTTGGCTAGCGGTTATTAACAATATCGGGCCTATTCTGGACGATAATATGCCTTTTTGGAGTTTTGGCAATCGATTATATATGCCTATTTGGAAAGAAACAGAAAAACTGGCTGATGAAAATGGAGATAAGACTGTTGCCAAATTTGGATACTATTCATCCGCCTCGCCTAATCTATATCGCACTTGGTCATCCAGTTGGCCATTATTCCGGCGTGCTGTGTCTATTAGCATTAAAACGATGGCAAAGCACGACTATTGGTCTGACGATGAAGAGACGATTATGGAAGACTATGCCAACGCACCTAAAAGTATTAAAATTCAATATTGGGATAAAGGATACTGGAACCGTGAATCTTCAGAAAACGAGATATATTACGCAACAATCGATCTATCAAAATTCTATCCCAGTATCCACAAGAAGCACATCTTTAACCAAGAAGTCAATAAGCTACTTCGATTAGATACCGAACCGCGTGAATTTCATTTGTTATTAGATCGATTAATTGATTTTCAAATAATAACCGATGCCATTCAGAGTATAAGCTCGAATGATCCAATTATCGGAATAGATCTTAACACCGGAGAGTATAACGGCATTCCTACAGGTTTATTTGTAGCTGGTTTTCTAGCCAATATGGCCATGCTTCCAATTGATATGGAAGTTACGCATATACTGAATGAAAAAAGAGGTATAGGACACTTTCGCTTTGTTGATGATCATGTTTTTATTGCATATAAGTTTGACGATTTATCGGATTGGATTGAGCAATATGGTAAAATAATTCAATCAAAAGGATATCAACTTCAAATTAAGCCCGAAAAAACAGAGCCAGAAGCATTTAAAAAATGGCTTTGCAATAAAGAAATTAGTACAAATATAACAAAGCAAGAACTGGAAGAATACAAAGCCACAGCAAAAAAAGCCTGTAAACTGGATGTTCATATGCCATCACCATTTACGACATTAACGCTTAAGAAGATGTCTAATATAAATGCTACGCCATTTGATTTAATGGATATACAAGAAAAAATGGTGATGCTACAAGACATTGAACATTTACTTGCAACCGAGTTTCCCGAGGGGGAGATTAAAAAGGACACACGAGCCTCATGGGCTGCATCACTGCTTATTCGCTTGGAACCTCAAATAAATCCGTTTACAGAAATACTATATGAAAAACGCCAAGCATATGAAGATGCAATAAATAAATTAAAAGATTTAGAGAAAGGAAAAGATATAACAGAGATAGAGAGAATAAAGGAAACACCACAATATAAAGCTGCTTTAGCATTACGTGAAGAAAAAAACGCTCAGTTCATAGAACAGCTTGATAAGGCAAAAAAAGAGACAGATCGTTTGCATTATCAAGTTTATTTGCTCATAAAAAGAGCAATTTCAGAAAACATAGGAAAACCTAAAATATGGAAAAAATGTTTTGAATATTGCAGAAAAGTAGGATTATCTCCTATTGACGATCTATTAACACTTATTAACGAAAATGATCAACTTACTTTAGCTGGTAAACAATACCTATTTTGCACTATTATATCCAGTTTATGCAGAAACATCATAATGTCTATAAAAGCAGCTGACTCAGCACTTTATTCAAATAGTGAAACAAAATATGCTTCGGATTTTGTCTTAAAAACTGAAGCGGGCCTTCCCTCCCTGATAAAAACAGAAACTTCGTTATATCACTGTTATGATTCAATTAATCTTCTCCAACATTTACATCTGGCAATAAAGCTCTACCATATTGAACGTTGTGATGAATTGATTCAAGATAAAGCCAAGATGTTGCCTTTGGATTTTTTATGGTATTATTCTCCTATGATGGTTACCAATATGAATAACATTCCACATTTCATGGATTTCGTGATTGCCCACTCAAATAAATACAAAACTACGACTATATATAAAAAGCTGCTATTAATGTTTCCTTCTGTGCTTAAGCCACGTAAACACAACGAACTCCTGTATGAAGTCTATGGCGTTACACCTCAGATACACACCAAACGTGGGATGATGACTCTTGAACAAGCGTTTATTCAACAGCGAAACGGGCAAAGATGTAAGGACATAGTTTTCATGGAATGGAGTATCTTGAAGATTATGGAACGCGTTATTGATTTATTGAAACCTAAATCTTTTTCGTTTGACTTCATCAATACTGATTTCAATTTTTTCAATTGTTCTCCGCAGAATTTTTATATCAAAAAAGCCATTAATACCTATGATACCTTAGAAAAATTAAGAAACTTCTTCATTGATCCGAAAGTTATACAAAAATCCCTATCTCCAATTAGAGATATGCGATTTGAAGGGAAGTTCTATCTTCTTTCAGGCGAGGACTTTGAAAAACAACAAGTGTATTCGTGCGCAATATTGCTACTTGTTCTTCTACGCGGGTCGATGGATTTTACTCCTATGTTTGCCAGACGCAGCAAATACGACAGAAATTATCAAACATTGCTTAATCTTTTAGATGGACTGCCTATTTCGTCATATACGCATGCGATCCTTTTAGGAGCATTCAACGAAGAACGGTTTGAGAGAAGAAAGCATCATGCATTGCTCCAGTCGAGTACGGGCCGTACTGAGGATCGTACTGACGCCCCGATAGTCATAGAAAACATGGATGATTTCAAGAGGGAGATTTTAGGTTCGATTCATACATTGGAACAGTATCAATTGTCCTTGCAAAATCAAACTCCGAGACAACTTATTCCCATATCATTAGTGAATCTAACTCATCAATTTAATCCATATCAGTCGGAGGAACAAGAAAATGGAACATTTGAGTGATAAATTGCGGGTTGGAATAATACAAACAAATATTGATATTAAAACGTCCTGGCATCAAGATGGAGAATTAATTCAAAGTATGAATTTTGAGTCACAGAATATGGCACTGGATGAGATCAGACGTGGCTTCAAAGAATTTAATTCCCGTGGGAAATCTGCTCCAAGGATTGTTTTGGTTCCTGAATACTCCATTCCTCATTTTGCCATACATCATGTTGAAAAAATGGCCAGAGAAATAGACGCTGTATTGATTGGGGGATGTGATTTATTTGTTGAAAACGGAAATGCTTCAAATAGAGGCATAATCGTTGTGCCAAATAAATGGCCCGCTATAGAACCTGCATATAGAAGCACTTCAAAATACATAGGAAAACAGTACTTTTCAAAACCTGAATTTGAGTGGTTTAACGCTATTCACGTATCTCCTATGTCTGATGAGACACACTATATTATTGACGCTGGTCCTTATGGAAAGATCGGTGTGGCCATTTGTGCTGATTTTTATGACATTGAACGATTTGTGATATATAAAGGCCGAATCCATCACTTGATTATCATTGCCTATAATCAAGATACTAGATCCTTCTCTTTTCTCACAGAAGCAATTGCCAGATTATTAATGTGTAATGTTGTTATATGCAATACTGGACATTACGGGGATTCTCTATGCTTCAGTCCTTATGATAAAGAATACAAACGCATAATATATCGCAATTCTGGTGCAAACCTTTTTTCAGCCCAAGTTATAGATTTACCCGTTGATATACTGGATAAGGAACAGAGCTTGGCTTCTCGAATGGGCGAAAAAACAGCAGGAAAGGGTGAGTTTAAAAGTACCCCTGGTTTTATAAAATACTAGTGGATTATTCTACTAGAGTGTGTTTCTAAAAGTATACCCGCCTGCATTATGCAAGAAGTATGCGAATACAGGCCAGATGGACAAAAGCCAGAAAACGGTCAGCGAGCTTATCATAGCGGGTAGCGACGCGGCGAAATTCTTTCAGTTTCAAGAAAAAGGTCTCTACCAAATGCCGTTCCTTATAAAACCACCAATCCACATACCAGGGATCGGATTCATTGTTCTTGGGAGGAATACAGAAATCAGCACCATGGTTGGCTATGTACTCCCGCAGTTCCCACTTGCCATAAGCTTTGTCGGCCAGTACAGCCATTCCTGGCGGCAGCTTGATTGCTTCCAATAACTCCTGCGCGACCTTTACGTCATGAACGTTTCCGGCGGAAAGCTGGACATGGATTGGGTTGCCAAGAGCATCCACAACGGCATGAATCTTGGTGCTTCTGCCGCCTCTGCTGACTCCGATGCACTGATTCTTTTGAGCAGCGTTCTTTTCCGCCTTTTGGCTATCTTCCTCCCCCTCTCTCGGCACCCGCGCTTGCCTTGTGTGCCTTGATATAGGTGCTGTCTATGCTGATGTCTTCCAGATCCGCGTCTTCCCCTAATTCATGGAAGATTTTCTCGATCAATCCGCTTTTCTGCCACTCTACGAACCGTTTGTACACCGTCTGCCATGGCCCGTAACGCTCCGGCAGATCACGCCATGCCGCCCCGCTCCGCGCGATCCAGAAGATTCCGTTCAGTATCTTCCGGGAATCTTTCCGCGGCCGTCCCAGCGTTCCAGCCTGCCGCTCTGGAAAGTATTTCTTAAGCTTTTCCCATTCCTCATCCGTGACCTCATAACGTCGAATTATTTCCTTCACCTTATTGTATTATTCGACGCTATCGTGGATTTTCCTTTTGGTTTTTGCATCTTTTTTCGCTTTTGTTATGTCATTATGAGTTTTGAAACACACTCTAGTTAACAGACTAACAATCTGAATAGAGAAAATCTATGCCCAAACTCGAATGGAGGTCATGTAACTAACCAGTATTGGTAGCTTATTGTTGCCAACGTCCAGCGAGCTGACCAGGAAGTCTACTTTAAAATATGCTGAAGGTACTTGCAGAACAATTCGAGGGTGATATAAAACTTGATTCGATGACGAATGAAACTAATTAGTGTCACCTGCACAAATGCCATTATTCAGGCGAGGGCGAAATCCATCTCTTTCAGCTGGTTTTGAATGACAATTCGGAGCCAGCTGAAAAGAGAGCGCAAAAGAAGCCTGAGCCTCTTCCGCAGGTTCATGTAAATCACAATGGAGTGGATCATCGTTTCGCTGGTTTCCTTCAGCTTGGTAACGATACAATCCAGTGAATAGCGGCGTTTTCCAACGCCAAAGTTCCGCTCAATCTCTCCCCGTTCCCCGGATTCCAGCCATTCCAGTTTCTTGTGTTTCCTGGCTTCCGTCGGATCTGCAAAGGGCTTCCCGAGCTTGGGACCGTTCAGATGGATTCCGTGTTCCTTGCAGTATTTCAGGTTCTCTCTTGTCCGGAAGATCGTATCTGCCAGGACTCTGGCCGGGTAGTGACCATAGGCCTTCCGGTAGGCTTCCACCGACTGCTGGAGTGTGGTGCTTTCGTTGAATGCATCCCATCGAAGGTCCTCGATCCGCAGGA
>Ga0247610_10000110_pt1 | contig 131681 bp, 92 predicted proteins | sample 174DNAGHGhighgp2_FD_193483 | JGI IMG/M metagenome (GOLD analysis project Ga0247610, IMG submission 193483) | Sheep rumen microbial communities from Palmerston North, Manawatu-Wanganui, New Zealand - 1742 DNA GHGhigh gp2 | ecosystem: Host-associated > Mammals > Digestive system > Stomach >... | reverse complement strand
AAGCCCCTTTACAAAGGTGCTCTCGCTTTGGTACATTCCTTCAGTCAGATCCTGAAAATCAAGACTTATCACATCATACTCATCAGACAAATACTTATCAAGAGCAGTAAGTGTTGTCGTCTTTCCATACTGACGCGCTCTGTTTACTGTAAAATACTTTTTTCCGTCTACAAGTTTTTTGATCTCCCTTACCCTGTCTGATATGTCCACCATATAGTTTTCTTCCGGTGTACAAACTGCCGTGGTATTGAATACCTTCATGTGTCAGTCTCTCCTTCCGTTCCTTAATTAATACACAGTATTAGTATAACACATTTCAGATCAAATACCAAACTGTATTTATACTAACTTTAATTCCTCTAACCGGCTTTTAAGTAATGCCTTTTTTCCGAATTCAAAATTATCACTCCCCGTATTTATTTAGATTTTTTCTTTTTCAGTAATACAAATACCCCTATTACAGTAAGAACAATACCAGCTATTATTGCACAAAGCAATGGTACACCGATCTTTCCTGCTAAAAAAATAGCTGTCGGTCCATCTGCACCACCTATTATCGATATTCCTGATCCGGATGTTGCATTAGCACTTAACAACGTTACTGTTCCTGCTAAGGCTATAATTAAGCCTATAGCCAACAGCACTATTCCTGCAGTCTTTTTCATTTTATTCTTCTCCAGTAACATAAAAAATCGTAATTCAGATATTCAACACCTGATAGCATCCCACTTATACCATTATTTGTAAAGCCCTATAAACAGGGGCTTTTATTATAAAGTTCGCTATAATTTATCACTTCTTTGTTTAATAAGAATAAAAAACGACCATTACATAAAAATAGTCAAACATCACCAGAATCGGTATAAATAACGATACCGTTAAAAGGCTTTTAAGTTCACCTCTTAAACAAATGTCTGTCGGTTTATGCGGATTGATTTTTATAGTAGTTTCCATATTTTTTTCATAGCGATAACGGCTGGTACCGCATGACTCATAAGTCTGACCATTATATTCATATTTAAAAGTAACTCTGTAGCTATATGAATATTGTACTCTGCCAGTTTTTGAATCTTTATGTTCATGGACTTCCTCTGTTACGGACGTTACCTCAGCATCAACTTTTTTTCTGCATAAAATCAGTGTTTTTATTGATTTAGTTACGACCATCAGTTCCAGTACATGAAAAACTGCTAAAAGTAATCCGAAAAAAACAGGTCCTATATATTCCATTTGTTTTTACTCCTTTCATCATCTTTTCTCATACTTCAACTTTGATCCGATAGTAATTCTCCATCTTCACATAGAAATCTGCTTTTCGGTTGCTCACCGCTCTAAGAGCACGCAGCTTTCACAATGAATTGTGCCCGGGAAGAGATCTATGCCCTTTACTCTTTTGAGTTTATAACCGTTCTCCTCACTGCAGAGGATCTTACAGTCCCTTGCTGCTGTTGCCGGGTTGCATGAGATCATTACTATCTTTTCCGGAGCCATTTTTACGATTGCGTCGAGAGTGAGTCCGTCGCAGCCTTTGCGCGGAGGATCGACTATGATCACGTCCGGCTTTCTGCCTTCCTTCTGAAGGCGGTCGGCTATTTCGCCTGCGTCGCCGCAGATGAAGTCTGCATTGGTCACACCGTTTGCCGCTGCGTTAGCCTTCGCATTTTCCACGGCCTGCTCAACTACCTCGACACCGGTCAGATGACTTACGCGGTCTGCCATGGAAAGGCCGATAGTACCCGCTCCGCAGTAGAGGTCGAAGAGTTCTTCGTTTCCTTTCAGGTCAGCAAATTCTGCAGCAATGCCGTACAGTTTTTCTGCCTGTTCGGTGTTTACCTGATAGAATGACATCGGTGACAGTGTGATCCTGTTTCCGCACATAACGTCTTCAATGCAGTCGCTTCCGTAAACGGTTATATTGTTATCACCGAGTATAACGTTTGTGTTGTCCGGATTTATATTTACAACAACACTTTTTACATCAGGAAACTTGGCGAGAAAACCGGTTTCTTCTATCATCTGCTTCATGAGACCGACAGCTGATTTTGTCTTTGATACAAGACAGACCATGATCTCGCCGCTATGGAAACCTTTTCTGATGTAGATGTGACGGATAAGTCCCCTTCCCGTTGTTTCGTCGTAGGCAGGTATCTTGTTGTCGTTTATAAACTTCATTATATGGTCAACGATCTTCTTAAAGATGACCGGCTGAAGTCTGCAGGCTGTGTACGGGATGACACGGTGACTGCGGTTTGCGTAGAATCCGCACACTGCCTTTCCGTCCTGCATGGCAACAGGATACTGGGCCTTGTTGCGGTAGCCGTTTATCTCACTGCATCCGAGTATCGGCTCGCATTCGATGTCAAAACCGCCGAGACGCTTAAAGCTGTCACTTACAAAGTCACTCTTTACCCTGAGCTCCTCTTCGTAGTTTATGTGTCTGAAAGAGCATCCGCCGCACTGTCTGAATACCGGGCAGTCCGGTTCCTTTCTTGCCGGAGAAGGAGTAATTATTTCCTTTACTATACCGTAAGCGTAGCTTTTGAGTACCTTAACTATCTGAACCTTTATGACATCACCTGCGGCAGTCTGCGGTACAAATACAGCCATGCCATCAAGCCTGCCTACACCGCTTCCCTCGTTTGTGATGCCTGTGATTTCCATTTCAGCAATCTGATTTTTAGTGATCATTGTTCCTCCAAATTATCAGCGTACATTCCGTAACTGTTTCATTCAAAAAAATTCCGTATTTCGTCTTTCTTCTTCATAAGCTCGTCAAATCTTCTGATGTACTCGTAAGGGAACTTGTAGTTCATTACCCTGCTTATCGAGTTGTTCACATCAACGAGTTTCGTGGATGCCGCACATCCGGCACCGAGTATGGTCTGTGTCTCGTCCATTATGAAAATGTTGTAGAGCGATCCCTTGCCCGGCTTCGCGTAGCCGATGTTTTCAAGACCGTCGATGGTGTTTTTCTGACGGTACATGTAGTACGGATCATATCCGTGAGCGATAAGTTCTCTTACAGCGTAGTCAGCCATGCGTGTCGCCGGATTGGATATGTTTTCATGGCCGGTCTGATAGAGTCCGGCTGATCTTTTAAGTGTAAGGGCGTGAACCGTTATGCCGTCCGGATCAAGAGCGATTATACGGTCAAGTGTGTCCCTGAAGCTTTCGAAAGTGTCGGTCGGAAGTCCGGCTATAAGATCCATGTTGATGTTGTCAAAGCCAAGTTTCCGTGCAAGCGCAAAGGCTTCGAGCACTTCTTCGGCTGTGCCCTTTCGTCCTATCACGCGGAGCACGTCGTTGTTGAGCGTCTGCGGATTGACCGAGATCCTCGTTGCACCCATTTTCTTTATAACGGCAAGCTTTTCTTCAGTTATAGTATCAGCACGTCCTGCTTCAACGTTGTATTCACGTACCTGCGAAAGATCGAAGCACTCTGCTGTTTTCCGCATGATCTTTCCAAGTTCATCGGCAGATATGGAAGTCGGAGTGCCGCCGCCGTAGTAAACGGTATCGATCTTAAGTCCGTACTCATTAACTATTTCACCGAGTATTTCAAGCTCCTTACAGAGATAGTCAAGATAGTCCGGAATAAGCTTGTATGCACTGTCCATCGAGTGCGAAACGAATGAGCAGTAGCTGCAGCGCGTCGGACAGAACGGTATGGAAATGTAGATGCTGACCGTCTTTTTATCGAACTCCGGCAGAAGCGGATGCTGTACCATGGCTGTACGCCAGGCGATGTCAGTCTTCTTTTCCGAAACAAAATACTTTCCGGTAAACTCAGCACGCACCTGTTTCTCATTCATGCCGTTTTCAAGCATGACATTTATCTTTCGCACAGGACGAATGCCGGTAAGCAGTCCCCACTGCGGCTTCGTGTTATAGAATCTGCACAGTAAAAGAAACAGAAGCCTGCAGATGATAAATTCTCCGTCCTTTTCGTCAAAGCTTTCAGCCGGTGTGGTGCATGAACTTCTCATTACACGGCCGTTTTCTCTTATGTACGCGTAGTAGTACACGTTTTTACGGCAGTGCTTGATCCTCGTCATGATGATGTCACCGTCTGAATTTCTCTCATCGGAGAGAAACTCAAACCTGACAGCCGGTATGAAAAGCTTGACGGTTGCTTCTGTTTCGTACTTGTATGTATTATTGTTTAATATGATCGTCATTAACTAATCACCGAAAATATGGATTGTATTTGATTTCACGTGAAAGCGTGGTGTCTTCGTTGTGCCCCGGATAAACGTGATAATCTTTGTCTTTACCGAGCTCTGCAAGCTTATCAAGCGAGTCAAGCATCTGTGCATGACTGCTTCCCGGAAAATCTGTCCTTCCGACTGAACCGCAGAAGAGTGTATCACCCGAGAAGATCACATCATCGAGTATATAGCACACACCGCCCGGTGTATGGCCAGGTGTGTGAATTACCTTTATTTCAGTTCCGCAGAAATCAAGAACGTCACCGTCTGACACTGTGACAAAGTCGTTTACAGGCTTGAATTCCATTCCTCCGACGAAACGTGAAAGACACGCTTCAGGGTCAGTGAGCATGATCGCATCGTCACTGTGAATGTACACCTTTGCGCCTGTTTTTTCAGATACGTCAGCAACTCCCCTGATATGATCGAAATGACCGTGTGTAAGAAGTATCATTTTAAGCGTAAGACCGTTTTCCTCAAGATACTTCATAAAACGTTCGCTGTCTCCCCCGATATCAACTGCAAAAGCCTCACCTTTTTCATTTACCCCGATGTAGCTGTTTGCCTGAAAGAAAAACCCGAATGTGTGGGAGCTTATTTTAATCATCTACTTTACCGCCTTCGATTTTTGTAACTGAAATAACGTCATGGATCTTCTGTATTCTGTTGATAAGAGCGTTGAGCTGTTCCTTGCCTGTAACGGAAATGGTAAGACGTATTTCCGCGTTGCCGTTCTTGATCCTTCTGGATGTCGAGTTATAGATAGGTACCTTGGATTCTGCAACGGCTGAAGCAACATGAACGAGAAGTCCCGTGGAATCTATAGCCAGAACGTCGATTTCGGAATAGAAAGCTGACTTCGGTGTTTTTGCCCAGGTAACCTTTTTCCAGCGGTCCCTGTTCTCCGGTTCCATAACAGATGCCCTGTAGTGCGGGCAGTTTGTACGGTGCACCGAAACTCCGCGTCCTCTGGTGATATATCCGATTATGTCATCGCCCGGAAGCGGATTGCAGCATCTTGAAAATCTTACCGGAAGATCCTTCAGATCATCTTCAAGAATAACACCGCTGTCGTTCTTGCTTATCGTCTTTGTCGGAACGATCTCGTTTGTTTCCTCAGGCTTTTTATAGATCTTGTCGTAGTTCTCCTTAAGTCTCTGCATCATCTTAGGAAGAACAACACCGCCGTAGCCGATAGCTGCGTAAAAGTCATCAAGGGTTTCGCAGTTGTGGCGCTTAAGGTCATCAGCAAGAAGCATGCCGATATCCTCTTCCGGAACGGTCATTCGGTAGTGTCTGAATTCCTTTTCTAGTTCGGCCTTGCCCTGAACGATGTTTTCCTCACGGCATTCCTTCTTGAACCACGCACGTATTTTTGCCTTGGCTTCATTTGTCTTCGCTATTTCAAGCCATGAACGGTTCGGTCCGCGGCTCTCATCCTTCGAGGTCTGTATCTCAATGATATCGCCTGTCGATAGCTTGTAGTCGAGCGGAACGATCTTTCCGTCCACCTTGGCGCCTATCATTCTGTGGCCTATCTGGGTGTGCACGCGGTAGGCAAAGTCGATTACCGTTGAGTCCACCGGAAGGGTGAATGAATCTGCCTTCGGCGTGAATACGGTTATGTCATCGGAAGTAAGGTCCGTCTTGATGATGCGGACGATCTCCTCAACGTCGTCAGTGACCTGCTGTGCTTCGAGCACCTGTCTTATCCAGGCAAGACGGCTCTCCATCTTGTCGCGGCTCTGAATGCCTTCCTTGTACTTCCAGTGAGCAGCGATACCGTACTCGGCAACCTGATGCATTTCCCAGGTCCTTATCTGTACTTCAAAAGTGATACCTTCCTTGCTGATAACTGAAGTGTGGAGCGACTGGTACATGTTCGCCTTCGGTGTGGAGATGTAGTCCTTGAAACGGTTAGGAATAGGACGGAACATCTCGTGGATTATACCGAGGACGTTGTAGCATTCAAGCTGCGTGTCCACGATGATACGGACAGCATACTTGTCGTAAACCTCCTCGATGCTCTTTCTGTTTATATATATCTTCTTGTAGATGCCGTAAATACTCTTGACACGTCCGTCGATCTGCGGAGGTCTTTTGAAATTCTCGCTTTTGAAACGTTCCGATATTTTTTCCTTTATCTTTGCGATGAAGAGATCACGCTCATCCTTCTTGATCTCAAGAATATGCTCGATCTCGGAATAGGCATACGGATCAAGGTAATGGAACGCAAGATCCTCAAGCTCGTCCTTGATGGACTTGATACCGAGTCTGTGTGCGATCGGAGCGTAGATGTTCATTGTTTCAAGAGCTGCTTTTCTCTGTTTGGCGCCCGGCCTGCAGGCAAGTGTACGCATGTTGTGGAGACGGTCACAGAGCTTGATGAGCATTACTCTTATGTCGCGCGACATGGCAAGAAGGATCTTTCTTACGTTTTCGGCGAGCTGCTCGTCCTGATTGAAAATAGGAGCTTTCGAGAGCTTTGTTACACCGTCGACCAGGCACGCAACGTCCTGTCCGAATTTTTTCTGTATGTCTTCAAGGGTGGCGTCAGTATCCTCAACAACATCGTGGAGCATTGCAGCACAGATCGTGTCGGTATCCATACCGAGTTCAAGAAGAATGTAGGCAACGGAAACCGGATGAACGATATACGGTTCACCTGATGTTCTTTTCTGGCCTTCGTGTGCTTTTTCAGCAAATTCGTAGGCAGAAATTATTTTACTCATGTCATACTGCTTTTCCTCGTCGAGGATCTTCTGTATGACCATGTTTATTGTGCAGCTTTGGTTTTCCATTTGCTTCTAAGCCCCCTTAAAATTTCTGAATCTTCAAGATTTGACTTTTTATCGACCACAAGTCTGTGTGACCGGTCTGCAGCGTAGTCCATTTTGATAAGACCGAGTTCGCTGAAAACATCAAGACATATCCTGAGTTTGCAAATATTTATATTAGCAGGGTCGCTCTTCATGTAGAGCTGTTCTGTCATAATATCCTTGTCTGAAAGTGCTGTGTACACTTTAATGAGTTCATTTCGTTCCGGAGTCATACGTTTGTAGTAGGCTTCCGGAAGCGGTTCACTCCTCTTAAATTTTTCATAGGCATCTTCCGCTGCAAAGAAGCGGTCCTGGTTGATGCCGCTCTTTCTCATGTCAGCCACCTGAAGATCAACGGTTTCATTTCCGCGGAAGCTGTTGATACCAAGAGATACAATGAAATCGTACTTCTGTCCTTTCAGCGATCTCATTTCATCAGTGTTTGTCCTGAACATGAGTGCGTAGAAGAATGATCCGCCGTAGTTCAGCTTAAGCTTTGTATGCGCGCCGCCGGAAAGCGGGATGACATCATCGATAATAGCTCCCGCAAGAGCAAAATACGGTTTTTCGTTATCCTGACCAAAAGGTTCGAGGATGCGAAGCCCTGCAACGTTCCGTACATTTATATCTGCCGGTTTAAGCACCTTTTCCGCTTTAAGAACATAGACCGGCATTGTTTCATGCGCTGAAGCGGCGTACTCCTGAAGCTTTTTCCGGAAAGCTTCAGTGTCGGAAGACTTAAGGGAAAATCCGCCGGCGCCCTTGTGTCCGCCGAATTTTGAAAGAATGTTCTCGCAGTATGTAAGGCATTCAAAAACTGAAAAGTCCCCGAACGCCCTAGCGGAACCTCTTGCACTTTCTCCTTCGAGTGTAATAACGAAGCACGGTTTTCCGTACTTTTCAAGCAGTTTTGCCGCTACTATACCAATAACACCGTGATGCCAGTTTTCACCGCAGAAAACGAGCACGCGCTGTGAAAGCAGCTCCGGATTTTCATTTATCTGTTCAAAAATACAGTTTGTAATCTTTTCCTCGGCCTGTTTGCGTTCTTCGTTAAGTGCATTGAGCTCGGCCGCCATGTGTTCCGCTTCATCAGGATCATCACACATAAGGAGGTCGAAGGCCTGAACCGGAGAACCGAATCTTCCTGAGGCGTTTATTCTCGGAGCAATTGCAAAAGCCACAGATTCGGATGTAAGAGGCCTGCATTCTCCGTTTTCATCAAACAGCCCTGCAGCCTTCATGAGTTCGATAAGTCCGCAGCGTTCAGTGTTTCTGATCATCAGGAGTCCGTTTTCGACTATGAACCGGTTTTCTCCGGTAAGTGAAACGATATCGGCAACTGTTCCTATGGCAGCGAGATCGCCGAACTGTTCCAGAACACTGTCATAGTCTCCGCCTTCCATTGCGGCGATAAGCTTGAGTACCACACCGGCACCGCAGAGATATTTGAATGACGACGGGCAGTCTTTCTGATGAGGATCGACAACTGCAAGAGCCTCCGGTATCTCATCACCAGGCTGATGGTGATCAGTAATAACGAGATCCATTCCGAGTTCTTTTATAAGCTTTGCTTCAACGACAGCAGAAATACCGTTGTCCACGGTTACAATGAGCTCTGTTCCGCGTTCTGCAAGAATACGGACAGAATTTTCGTTAAGTCCGTAGCCTTCGGAACGTTCTGGTATATAGTAAGAGACATCGGCGCCGATACATTCAAGATAGGAGTAAAGCATTACCGTTGAAGTAATGCCGTCACAGTCATAATCACCGTAAATGCAGATCTTTCTGCCTTCTTCGGCAGCGCTGTTGATTATTTCAGCTGCTTTTTCCATATCCTTTATCTGAAAAGGTGATTCAAGTGAATCTGTCCTGATAAGTTCAGCAGCTGCTTTAAGATCTGTAATGCCTCTTGAAACAAGCACTTCCGCACACAGAGGTGTCAGGTCACTTCCTGAGGTGATCTTCCCGGAAATTCTGCTGTCCGGTTCTCCTATTATCCATTTTTTCATAGCCTCAAATATCTCTCCTGTAATGATCTTTCAAAATATAATTCACCTTATATTATAGCATTTTTTTTGCCTGAGCACAATAGGAAAAGCGTACATCCGCACAGACAAACTGTCTTTTATTACAGTAAAAATTACTCAAAGCGACCGGGAAATGCCCGTAATCCGTGCATTTATTTGCGTCCGGCCGGCTTATTATTGCTAAAAAACACTTAAATCTTTTTCGCTTAAGTATCAGTTTAGTTAAATATTCGTCGTTTTCACCGATATATGACGTTAATTTTATATTAACATCTGTTCATGAATCCTTTACTATTTTACTAAATCATGCTATAATTATATATAGTAAAAAAATATACTTTATGAAGGAGTTTATTTTTAATGAATGACCGAATAAAAATACTGCACTGTGCAGACCTTCATATAGGTGCAGAACTGTCGTTTCTCAAAAACAACGCTGCTTCAAGACAGGCCGAAATACTTAACACACTGAAGAAGATCACGAAGATCTGTTCGGGTCAGAGTATCGAACTTCTAATTATTGCAGGCGACCTTTTTGACAGCAATCACATCGACTCTGCCGCACTGACCGAAGTAAAAAATGCTTTTGCAGCCATCCCAGAAACCATTGTTGTTATTGCTGCGGGAAACCACGATTATTTTGCCGTTGATTCGCCTTACAGCGACGATGACTGGTCCCCTAATGTAAACATCATATTTAAAAAATTCACTTCACTTGAGTTCCCGGACAAAAATCTGAGAATATGCGGTTCATCATTCCTTGGAAGCTATCAGGACGGATGCGGAAAAGACATCAAAGCTCCCGACGATAATATGATTAACATACTTGTTTACCACGGTGAACTCGTAAAAGAAGAAAAATCCGGCAGGTATAATCCGATTTCAGTTAAAGAAATTGAAAATTCAGGATTTGACTACTGCGCCCTCGGACATTTTCACGGTGCTACGCCAGTGCTCAAGGCCGGCAGGACATCATACGCCTATTCAGGTACACCGGACGGAAGCGGATTTGATGAATGCGGAAAAAAAGGCGTTTATGCCGGATATGTTTACAAGCACCGTACCGAACTCAGTTTCGTTGAAACATCAAGCCGTACCTTTGAAAACGTTTCAGTAGATATAACCAGTCTGACTACAAATTCCATGATAATCGGCAGAATTTACGACACTCTGAAAGAAAAATACGGTGAGGACTACACTGAAAATCTGTACAGGATCTCGCTTACCGGCAAAACACCGGACGGATTTATCCCTGCTGTGAACCAGATAAGCGCAGAGCTCGATGAAAATCTGTATTACGTTAAAGTCGCAAACAGAACAAGACCTGATATAGACATAAACATCCTTGCTAAAGATTTTTCACTTAAGGGTATCTTTGTTAAGAAAATGCTCGAAAAAATTAATTCATGCAATTCCGATGACGAAAAGGAGCAGTACGAAAACGCTCTGTACATAGGACTTAAAGCATTTGACGGTGAGGTAAGTTTCTATGAAAATTAAAGATATCCACATTACAAAATTCGGAACGATCAGAAATCTTGATTTTAAAGTCGAAGATAAAATGAATTATCTTTACGGACTTGAAGATGATACCAGAACTGCTGTTATGGACTTTATCATTGTAATGTTCTATGGTACGCTCAATAATTACCGTGAAGATATACGCGAAAAATACCTTCCGCTTGACGGATCTGATATCAGCGGTTCCATGGTTTTCGAATATGAAAATGAAGAATATCTTCTTGAAAGAGTATTCAATGCAGTGACCTACAGAAAGGATACTACAGTTCTTTCAAACAGAACAAAAGGAACTTCTGAAAAACTGGCATACAGCGATAAACCGGGCGAACATCTTTTCAGAATCACCAAAGAAATATTTACCCGTAACTCCTATGTGAACCACAGTGACAACATGCCTGTTTCGGCAAAGGATTACGGCCACGCGATGCAGAAACTGCTTTCCAATGTTATTTCCACTTCCTCTGAGACCATTTCAGTTTCAGACGTGGCAAAGAAGCTCAACAGCTACTGTGACACTGAAAACACTGAAAGCATAAGCTACGCCATGAAAGAAAAGCAGGCCGAGATCAAAGACCTCGAAAGCACTCTTAATCAGGCGGTAAACATTGAAAAAGACAAACTTGAACATCAGGACAAATGCAATGAACTTTATGCGAAATTCAATCAGCAGAAAAGAAAACTTCAGAAAATAAAAGACGCTGTTGATCTTCAGGAAATGATCAAGGAGCTTGAGTTTATAAAGGAAAGTTCTGAAAACAGCGAAGGATCGTTCAAAACGACTTCCGACAAATACAACAAGCTTGTTAATTCACTGAAAAAGACCAGGATCCTCGAAAACAGAGAATCGTTTGACAAGGCCTGTGAAAATTACAAGCGTATAGTAAAGCAGAAAAAACTTCTTGATTCAGAGGTTCAGAAAAAGACAAATCTTAGCGTTGATCTCGGAAGATATACTCCTAAGGGCGATAATTCTTCACTTCAGAATGTTATCAGTCTTCAGAGCAGTATTGAAAACACCGAGGAAACGATAAGAACCCTTCACATTCAGGTAACTGAAAAGAAGAATGAACGCGAACAGCTCAAAGACAAGCTTGCAGCAGCCAAGGAAAAAGTCGAAAATGCTGAGCGCGAACTTATGAAACAGGAAGAGATGTCAAGAAACAGGATCGCTGCTGTTGAGTCTGAACTTCATCAGTCCGGACACACAGTAGGCACGCAGGTAAACAACAAGAGTAAAAACCTTGTCGGTGCAATAATCCTGCTTGCTGTGCTTATCGCTCTGCTCATCATTTTCTTAACAAATATAGTTGCAGTTGTGATCATCGGACTTGCGATCTTTACCGACCTCTATGCTATCATTACAAAACTCGGCAAGGAAAAGAAAGTTGCCAAGTTCGACCGCTACGATGAAAATGCACTGCGTGAAAGAGAACGCAAGCTCAGAACGATCAAAAACGAATGCTCTTCCGAACGCGACATATACGTATCAAATGTTGCTGTTGCAAAGAACAAATATGAAGAGATCAGGCGTAGGGACAATTCGCTGAAAAAGCAGCTTGAATCTCTTGAAAACGAAATTAAAACTTCTGAAGAAAACTTAAAGCAGTTTATCACAAACAAGGAAGGCAGCGAAAAGAACATATCTTCTCCTGATCCTATCTTTTATCAGATACGTTCCGAGATCAACGACATAGAAAGAAATATCGAGCTTCACGAACAGAATATCGAGGAACTTCAGAAATCAATCATTTCTGCTCTTTCCCCTGTCAAGGAGTTTTCAGACTTCCCTGAAGCTGAGAAATTCATCAATGACAGTATCGTTCTTCTCGACGAATATGACAAACTGAGCGAAAAACTCAGTCTTCTCGGTAACAAGGAAAAGTCCGGTATGGTTGCTGCCAGCAACAAGATACGTGCCGAGCAGATTAAAGAAAAGATCTCAAGGATCACCGGTGGCAAACCGATGAAAAAGCTTACTCCGGATGAATACAAGTCTCTTCAGGCAATGGCTGATACACTTGAAAAGGAAAACGAAAAGATCCGTGAAGAATACATAAACGAGATCACAAATCTCAAGATCAGATACAACGACAGCACCTGTGTCGCAAATACTGAACACCGGATCCACCGTCTCCAGCGCGACAGCGCCCAGATCGAAGGATACCTTAATTCTGTTAAACTCGCTATCAGTTCCTACAACGACACCCTCGAGGAGATTCACGACAGATTTGCTCCTGCAGTTGCCAAGCGTACATCCGAGATCCTTTCAGAGATCACAAATGGAAAATATGCATCAGTATCCATCAAGGGCGGCAAGCTCGTAGTACGCGACAAGGATAAAAACATTATCGGATTTGAAAAACTCAGTTCGACAGCATGCAACATAATCTACTTCTCACTCCGCCTTGCTGTTGCAGAGATCACATCCGGAAATATGGACTATCCTGTTATTCTCAATGACTACTATCTGAGAGTAAGCGAATCAAAAGTCGCTGAACTTCTGAAATTCCTGAAAAAATACTCCGAAAAAAATCAGGTCATTATTTTCAGCCCGACAAACAGAATTTCCAGCGTAGCTCTCAACGAGCAGATCAGCATCGACGATGTCAATCTTTCATCACTAACATAAAACAAAGAACTCTCCTGACTTTCCGGGAGAGTTCTTTGTTTTGTCTGTATGCAGAAAAATGTACGCCTGCGGCGTGCTATCAAAAAACCGGGCATCGGTGATGCCCGGTTTAATTTTTTTTAGATTTTACATCAGCGCAGCCATTTCTGACATCATTTCCTCTTCAGGTGTAGCATCACGGTCTTCAGCTCGGCCGAGGTGAGATTCTGCTTCTTTTAAAAGTGCTTCAGCAGCTTTGTATGAAGCTTCGTCCACATCCCATCCCGCCTGCTTTCCATCATCACATTCTTTCAGGTCTGACTTTATAAGTTCCATCACCCGCTTAACCTGTGCTTTTTATACAGTATTTCGTATATAAATCTATAGTATTAAAAAATCAGTACGGTCGATAAACCATACTGATAATTCTCTTTGTTATTACAAAAGCAAATACATGAACTTGCAGCTTGCGTCATAACGCGGTTTCAGACGCTTGTGTAAATCTTTTTCTTCATCTTCCGGTAAACATCTGAACCCATAACGCTCATATCTGCTTATCAGTTTATCATACGGAAGAGCATAAATATATACCATCCTGACTCCTATATACGAAGCTGCCTTATTTATCATTGGTATAACAAACTTTTTGAAGATAACATAACCGGTGCCTTTCAGATATGGATAAGCACTGATATATGCACTGTTCACAGCGAAATTGGCAAGTTCCACGCCCGGAAGTGTATCAAATTCTCTCACTGTAGACGTTTCGCCTGTCTTTTCATCTTCGACTATAGTTTCTGCTTCATTCAGGGAAATAAGACCTGCTTTCAAAGAAAAATATCCAACACATTCATCAGTCTGAATATCTCTTACAAGATATGTACGCATTTCTCTGCCGCATTCATCATATCTTGCGTATTCTTTAAGATATACACTAAGTCCCTGACCTTCCGGCGTATCCACAGTAAATTCATCAATCGCTTTCGCATCTTTCAGAGATTCTGAATCGAGATGTTCCATGTAAAATACGCCGGACTGCAGTATTCCTTTAGTCTTTTCTGTCATTCTTATGCTTCTCCCTTTCTATCAGCATCTGTCTTTCAAGCTCGTCAGCTTCTTGCTCCATTTTATCCCAATCAGGTGCAGGAGTAGAAAGAATTGTTCTGAAAATTCTCGTTCCGAGATCCTTCGGGAGATTCGTCATGTTAGGTTTACCAAATTCAGTTGTAGTAGCCATATGATTCCTCCTTTCAAGCTCTTTTGTATATTATACATCAAATCCAGGAAAAATGCAATCAAAAAACGGCGAACTCATTGAGTCGCCGTTTTTTATGTTAATAATGATTTCCTATCAGATCATCTTCCTGAAAAGTTCTGTCATGTAGAGTGAGCCGCAGATGACTATCGGGCAGTTTTCGGATTTTGCTATCATTTTTGCAAGACGGAGAGCATCATCAATTGGTGAAACGTATTTTTCACAGGTGATCATGGATGCGAGGGTCTCGCGGTCTACGGAATTGTATGCGAAGCCGTCTGTGCAGACTACTGCTTTGGCGTAGGATGAAAGGAGCATTGCTGCTGATTTTGAATCCTTGGTACTTACCATGCCGAAGATGAATACCGGACGTACAATGTTCATGGATGTAAGTGCTGAAAGAAGAGCACTTATACCTGCAGGATTGTGTCCGCCGTCGATAACTATGTCGGGATCGCCCTTTATATGTTCGACTCTTGAAAGTACCTGTACTTCGGAAAACGCTTTCTGAATATTCTTTTCGCCTATTTCAAAGCCTTCAGCTTCGATAACTTCAAGTGCCTTGAGTGCTGTGGCTGCGTTTATTATCTGATGTCTGCCGTGCATTTTAAGGTCGTACTTTGCGCAGTTATACTCAAAATGTCCGCCTGTTTCGTCAGTATCAATGTTTTCAAGCTCATCTTCAAGAGGCATAATCATAAGCGAATCCTTGAAAATGCACTCTCTCTGAAAGATCTGCATTACCTGTCTGTTATCCCATGAGATAACAACCGGTCTTCCCCTTTTGATTATACCCGCCTTCTGCATGGCGATCTCATGAACAGTCTTTCCGAGAATGTCGGTATGATCAAGTGAAATAGAGGTAATGACCGAGACGATCGGTTCTTCTATGATGTTCGTGCAGTCGAGAAGTCCGCCTATTCCCGCTTCAAGGAATACGATATCACATTTTTCCTCTGCAAAGTAGAGCATGGCTATGGCCATTGTGATCTCAAACTGTGAGTAAAGATCCTCACCTGCTGCTTGTGAAACTCTGGTGCAGTACTTCGCAACAGCTTCCTCAGGTATGTTCTGCGAATTGATCCTGATACGGTCCTCATAGACACGCATGAACGGTGAAGTGAACTGACCTGTCTTATAGCCGGCATTTATTAAGGACTGCGACATGAGCTCAAGAGTTGAGCCCTTGCCGTTAGTACCTGCTATGTGAACAAATTTTAAATTTTTATGCGGATCACCGAGCTTTGCCATGAGTGTTTCAGCACGGCTTAAGTCTCTGACCTTTCCGCCGGATTTGGTATATCCGTCGATATACGCTCTCGCTTCTTTATAGTCCATTATTTAAAGCTCTCGATAGACTGGTTGATCTTCTGCATCTTTTCCTCTGCCTTTGCAAGCTTTGCCTTTTCAGCTTCGATAAGCTTTTCAGGAGCCTTTGCAACGAATCCAGGATTGTTGAGCTTTCCTGAGAGGAAGTCGATGTCCTTCTGAACCTTTTCCTTTTCCTTTGTAAGACGTGCAATTTCCTTGTCCTTGTCAACGAGTTCGTTCATCGGGATAAATGCTCTTGCACTGTCTGTTACTGCAGTTACTGCATCTTCAAGTTCAATCTTTGAATCAACCTTTACTGATGAAGCAAACGCAAGCTTTTCAAAGAACATTGAGCAACTTTCGAAAAGATCCTTAAGCTCTGTTTCGATGAATACCTGTGCCTTTACTGACGGAGGTATATTCATTTCTGTTCTTCTGTTTCTGATCTCGCGGATAACAGCGATTACCTTCTCGAATGCTTCCTCTTCAGCCTTGTATGAGAGTGATTCCTCGAATACAGGGAACTTTTCGAGCATGAGAGGTGTCTTTCCGTCTGTGAGTGTCTGCCAGATCTCTTCTGTTATGAAAGGCATGAACGGATGGAGGAGCTTGAGCATTCCCTGCATGATGAATACGAGAACTGCCTGTGCTGAATCCTTTGTTTCGCCGCCTGCCATGATTCTTGGCTTTGTAAGCTCGATGTACCAGTCGCAGTAAACATCCCAGATGAAGTCGTAGAGCTTTGATACTGCAACACCGAGTTCATATCCTTCAAGGTTGTCATTAACAGCCTTAGCAAGATCATTGAACTTGCTGATGATCCACTTGTCCTCGATAGTAAGGTTTTCCGGAAGTCCTGTAAACTTAAAGTCTTCAGGAAGGTTCATCATAACGAAACGTGAAGCGTTCCAGATCTTGTTTGCGAAGTTTCTTGAAGCCTTTACCTTTTCATCGCTGTAACGCATGTCGTTACCCGGAGCATTACCTGTTGCAAGAGTAAATCTGAGTGCGTCTGCACCGTATTCAGCAATAACTTCAAGCGGGTCGATACCGTTGCCGAGTGACTTGGACATCTTTCTGCCCTGTGAGTCACGTACAAGACCGTGAATGAGAACTGTATCGAAAGGTACCTTGCCCATGTGCTCGATACCTGAGAACATCATTCTTACTACCCAGAAGAAGATGATGTCGTAACCTGTTACGAGAGTGTTTGTAGGATAAAAGAAGTCAAGGTCATCAGTCTTGTCCGGCCAGCCGAGTGTTGAGAACGGCCAGAGTGCTGAACTGAACCATGTGTCAAGAGTATCCGGATCCTGACGCATCGGCTTGCCGCACTTAGGACAAACTGCTGAGTTTTCCTTTGTAACTACCATTTCACCGCAGTCATCGCAGTAGAATGCAGGAATCTGATGGCCCCACCAGAGCTGACGTGAAATACACCAGTCCTTGATGTTTTCAAGCCAGTGAAAATAGATCTTGTTGAAACGTTCAGGAACGAACTTTGTTTCGTTGTTCTTTACAGCATCGATAGCAGGCTTTGCAAGAGGTTCCATCTTAACGAACCACTGCTTTGAAACTCTTGGTTCAACTGTTGTTGAGCAGCGGTAGCATGTACCTACATTGTGGCTGTAGTCTTCTATTCTTACAAGTGCGCCTTCGGCTTCGAGGTCAGCAACGATAGCCTTTCTTGCTTCGTATCTGTCCATGCCTGCGTACTTAGGATATTCTTCTGTGATCTTTGCGTCGTCTGTCATGACGTTGAGTACAGGAAGATTGTGACGGAGACCTACTTCAAAGTCGTTAGGGTCGTGAGCAGGAGTGATCTTAACAACACCTGTACCGAAGTCCATTTCAACATAATCGTCAGCGATGATCGGGATCTCTCTGTGAACGAGAGGAAGAATTACGTTCTTGCCTACAAGATCCTTGTATCTTTCATCGTTCGGGTTTACTGCAACAGCTGTATCGCCGAGGAGTGTTTCCGGACGTGTTGTAGCGAGTTCGATATAGCCTGAACCGTCAGCAAGCTTATATCTGAGGTGCCAGAAATGTCCTGCCTGATCCTCGTATTCAACTTCGGCATCAGAGATGGATGTCTTACACTTAGGGCACCAGTTGATTATTCTTTCACCGCGGTAGATAAGGCCCTTGTCGTAGAGTTTTACAAATACTTCCTTAACCGCCTTGTTGCAGCCTTCGTCCATTGTGAAGCGTTCTCTTGACCAGTCGCATGAAGAACCGAGCTTCTTGAGCTGTTCAACGATACGTCCGCCGTACTGTTCCTTCCACTTCCATGCACGTTCCATGAAGCCGTCACGGCCGATCTGTTCCTTGGTAACGCCTTCTTTTCTCATTGCTTCAACGATCTTGGCTTCTGTTGCAATGGAAGCGTGATCAGTACCAGGGAGCCAGAGAGTAGCATAGCCTGACATTCTCTTATATCTTATAAGGATATCCTGAAGTGTTTCGTCAAGGGCATGTCCCATGTGGAGCTGTCCTGTGATGTTCGGAGGCGGGATAACGATTGTATACGGCTTCTTTGTTCTGTCAGCTTCTGCTCTGAAGCATCCGCCGTCGTTCCAGTATTTGTAGATCCTGTCCTCAAAGTTACCAGGATTATAAACTTTATCAAGTTCCTTTTTCATTACAAAAATCATCCTTCTGTTTATTTATTATATGAGATACACTGATTAAACCGGAAATACGGCTTTGTCGTATTCCGATCGGAGGGACTGCGGGACTGAAGCCCCGTGCCCATGCTGATAAGCTCCTGATTACTCAGTGATCTTTCTTGCTTCTATGTAGTAGCGCTTGTCCCATGCGTGACCCATTGAGAAAGTCTTTCTCGGAAGGGCACCGTCACAGATTACTGTCGGGAAAAGTTCGGACTTTGCCATGTCAGGAAGTATGAATCCGATGCTTCCGTCATTCATTGAAAGCTTGTCAACTACTTCTGTTCCGTGGATATAGTCGATCTTTGCTCCGCTCTCCTTCAGGTATCCGTCAAGAAACTGCTGAAGGCTTCCGACTGTGAGCTTTGAAGAAGGCTTTGTGATACCGACAGTCTTCTTTACGCCCTTTACCACGTATTCAAACTTCTGACTGCAGTCTGCGGCATTATCGGTAAGTCCGAGAGCTTCAGTCATTTTCTTCATAAGGTCATCGGTATCGGCTTCAGTCACTATTCTGTGGATAGCCTCAAATTCAAGAGCCGGTGAATGAAGATTTACAAGCTCAACAAGAGCATATCTTGCCGGATGAGAACTCATGTCCTTTCCCGGATTGTTTTTCTTAAGCTCCTCGTAGAATTCCTTTGCAGTTGCAAGAGAATGGTTTCCGTCGCCCATTGCAAATACAAGAGGTTTCTTTTCATCAAGGTCATATTTTCTGTTAAATTCTGCTATGTCGGCAAGTCCGTCGAGCGCCTTAAGTATATCAGCCTGCTCGCTTTCCGGTATAAGCCATCCGGATGCGTGGCCGCCCTTCTGCATAAGGTCAAAGTCATATACTTTTTCAAGTTTGTCTTTCTTTCCTGCAAGAGGTTCAATAACTGTTCCCTTTTCATCATCGATAAGGATCATGATGTGCGGAAGTTCAAGTTCAGCACCGCGTCTTACTGCGATTCTCGGAGGGATTCTTTCGATAACAGTTGCCTCGGTTGCACGGACCGGAGAAACTGAACCTTTTCTGTAGTCATAGTCTTCAAGGTCGATACAGCCCACAAGACCGGCTCTTACCTTTCCGTCGTCCTGTGTTCTTTCAAGGTAGATCATTGAGTTTTTATATTCTCTGAAAATACCCTTTGAAAGTGCGTCCTTCATTGATGACTGGATCTTCTTAATACGGTCGGCAACGTCTTTTTCTTCAAGATAAACTTCAGGAAGAATAAGATTATATGCTGAAGGAGCACCTGCCGATATACGTGCTGTCTCCTTCCAGTAGTCAGGTTCGCTTGTATACTGGTCACATGCCACGACTGCCCATTTGCTCATATCTGCGTCAGCCGGCAGAAGAATGTCTGCATTTCTGAAAGTTTTCATGATTCACTTTCCTTTCATTAGTTAAAGTAAACGTACTCTGAGTCAGGTGCTTCAGCCTTTTCAATATTCTTTACATTGAATACAGGTGAAGGTGCATCCATGCCTTCCGGCATTACGAAGCGGACATCAGCTGTTACCGTTACCCAGTCTCCTTCAGTAATTTTCACGTCACCGGGAGCCACGCAGAGGAGCTTGAGATATTCAAGGTCATCTGCACAGCACTGCATAGCGTAGCGGTAAACAAGGAAACTTGTCATAGGATAGCCCTTAGGCCTTGTTATCTGTCCCTTGAACTGTACGGTTTTGTTATTGTATCTTTCACAGTTTTCAAAAATATCAATAAACCAGAGACCGAAGTCCATGTCTTCTATTTTTACAACAGGAGCGTCAATATCGAAAGGAAGCTCATCCAGTTCATCGTCTGCAGTTCCGTCGTTTCTAAGGAACATGAGTGAAGCCTCAGGATTTAAAGACTTTACGACAGCACGAAGATTAAGCTTCTTTGTGTTTTCGTCACAGCGGTTGAATACAACGACCGTTGCATACTTAAACTGTTCGTTCATGATCTGGCGCATGCATCTGAGCTGTTCATCAAACTTTGATGCATCGATCATAGCTGATATCTGAACTATATCCCAGTTCTCAGGCCATTCAAGCTCCATAAGCTCATCGACGCTCTGCATACAGTTGTTTTCAAGAAGAACAGCTGTCGGGCTTTCATTTCTTTCAATGTCCTGAAGGTACATTGAAGTAAGGTCTTCCTTATTTTCGACCATGTAAAGCACAACGTTGTCCGCAAGGTTTTCGTATTCGGTAAAACCGTCTTCACAGCAGATGATAACGACCTTTTCCTGTTCCTTAAAGAAATCCTGCGTAAGCCATCTCTGGATCATGGTCGTCTTGCCGCTCTCGACAAATCCAGTAAATATAAATACCGGAGTTGGTTCCATTATTTATCGCTCCTTTGCTATAGTGATCAGTAAGCCGATATCTGATTAAACAGTACATCCGGTTCCGCCGGATGTACTGAAGCCGGGACATGTCACGCTTTACTGCTTTTTAAATATCTTTGTAAGTTCGTCCTTCTTAAGATCAGTACCGATAACCACGATATGACCTGTAACATCAGCGCTTCCGAAACGTACTTCGTATTCATCCGGAACATAGTCAAAGTGGATCCACTTTCCGTCTGTCGAAGGAACGATACCCTTCGCTCTGATTACCATACCGTATTTTTCTGTATTTGTAAGATCAGAGAGAATATCCTTCATTTCGCTCTCTCCGAACTTTCTTACTGTTTCTATGCCCATGCTTGTGAACACGTCATCGGCATGGTGATGATGGTGATGGTGTCCGTCCTCGTGATCGTGACCGCAGCAGCATTCCTCACCGTCTTCGTGGTGGTGATGATGATGCTCGTCATCATTATCGTGTCCGCAGCAGCATTCCTCATCGTCGTCATGGTGGTGATGATGATGCTCATGTTCGTCATCGTGATCATGTCCGCAGCAGCATTCTTCATCATCGTCATGATGATGGTGGTGATGATGTTCATGTTCGTCATCGTGATCATGACCGCAGCAGCATCCGTCCTCATCAAATTCGAGCTCATCAAAGTATTCGTCCTCGGCATCAAGATCAAATCCGCTTTCCATAACTTCCTTGATCTGCTTACCGTCTATTTCATCCCAGTCTGTTGTGATAATAAGAGCATTAGGATTGAGCTCGTTGAGAGCATCAGTACATTTTTCAAGTTCGTGCTCATCAATATCCTTTGTACGGCTGAGGATAACAAGCCCTGCACTCTGGATCTGGTCGATAAAGAATTCTCCGAAAAGCTTGATGTACTTTGCGTATTTCTTTACATCGACAACAGCTGTGTATGAATTGAGAATGATAGGTGTATCTTCAGCAACACCTTCAACAGCCTTAAGGACATCAGAAAGCTTGCCTACACCTGAAGGCTCGATGATGATACGGTCAGGAGAATAATCTTCAACAACCTTTCTGAGTGACTTTCCGAAGTCACCTACAAGTGAGCAGCAGATGCAGCCTGAATTCATCTCAGTGATCTCAACGCCGGCATCCTTAAGGAAACCGCCGTCAATGCTTATCTCACCGAATTCATTTTCGATAAGAACTACCTTTTCACCTGCATAGGCTTCCTTTATCATTTTCTTGATAAGTGTTGTTTTGCCTGCTCCGAGGAAGCCGGAAAAAACATCGACAGGAATAAGACCTTCTTCCTGCTCGTCGCACCATTTTTCAAATGCATTGAATACATCGTTGAGTTCATGCTTGTCTTCAATGTTAATAAGTTCAATGTCATTTTCAGCGATCTCCCTGAAGCCATAAAGGAAGACGTCCCCTTCAGTTTCAGGTTCAACAGGAACAAGCGCTATATAATCCTTACCGTTGCATTCAAGTGCAGTAAGAACATTACACTCCATTACACTGTCATCTTCAAGTGTAAGTTTTATTGTGTCGTGATGACCATGAAGGATTTCTTCTTTGTTGCTCATATTATATTAGTCCTTTCTGGAATATTGTGATTTATTTATAGACCGGAACATATTCAAATCCGTCCCGGAGAGTATCCATGTTTCTGTATACAAGGGCTGTTCCCATTGCAACGCAGTGATCAGCATTTTCCGCTATCCTGCATTTGATCCCTGTCTCGGAGCATATAAAAAGATCCAGACGTCCGAGATGCGCGCCTCCGCCGGTAAGGACAATACCGTTGTCATAAATATCTGCAATCAGCTCAGGCGGGGTCTGTTCAAACACATGACGTATCGCCTCGGTTATATCCGCAAGATGTTCCTCAATGGCAAGATGAAGATCCAGCTCGCTTATTTCGACTGATTCAGGCATTCCCGTATAAATGTTTTTGCCGCCTATCGTCATCTTTCTGCTGATGCCAGGATCGTAAAGATTTGAAATATTCATCTTTGCATTTTCCGCAGTGCGTTCACCGACATTGACCTTATACCTTGCGGCAAGATATTTCATTACAGCCTGATCAAACTTGTTTCCGGCTGTTGTGACCGAATGGGAAACGACTACACCGTTAAGGGAGACAACCGCAATATCCGTTGTTCCTCCGCCTATGTCTATTACCATGTTTCCCGAAGGTTTCGAGATATCGACCCCTGCCCCGAGAAGAGCAGCGATAGGTTCTTGAATAAGATAGACCTTTCTGGCACCGGCACTTACTGCAGCTTCAATAACTGCACGTCCCTCAATGTCTGTGATGAACGAAGGAACGCAGATAACTATTCTCGGTCTCAGCGGCTGGCTGCCCAGAACTCTGAGAATAAATGTCTTTATCATGTATTCTGCCATGCCGTCATCGGAAATAACACCATCAGCAAGAGGTCTTACTATTTTTATATAATCAGGAGTCCTGCCTATCATGTTATAGGCTTCAAGACCAACTGCCACGACTTCCTTACGGTACATGTGGTATGCCACAACAGAAGGTTCACTGAGTACAACACCGGCATTGTCTCTTGTAATGACGATGTTGGTCGTGCCAAGGTCTATTCCTATATCCACTTTTCAGTTCCTCCTTTACCGAAGTTTTGTACCGGCTGCGACTGCTGCAAAAACAGTCTCCGCTCCGGAATTTTTCAGAAGCCGCGCACATCGGTTTATGGTGCTTCCTGTTGTTATTACATCGTCACAGATGATTATCCTCTTTCCTGTAAGATCAGTTTTCATTATCTTAATGGCGGAAATATTCTTCATTCGCTGCGACTTGTTCAGATAATGCTGTGAAGAGTCAGTATCCTGCTTAATGAGAACATCAGTCACAAGCGGAATATCAAGTGCTGACGCTATCTCACCTGCTATTATTTCAGCCTGATTGAAACCGCGTTTCCGGAATGATGCCGGCGACATCGGAACAGGCATGACCATATCAAACTGCAGTTCTGACATTTCATTTTTCAGAATGCCTGCAATAAGTTTTCCTGTGTACTCACCGAAATTTTTGTTGTTTCCGCGTTTTAGTGAAAGAACGCCTTCCTTTACCAGATTTTCATACCTTAAAGGGACCAGGGCTCTGTCGTAGAAATTATCCTCAGAACACATACATGGTTCCCTGCCGCATACAGGGCACGCCTTTTCATACACGGTCTCAATGGAACTGTGACATTTTCCGCAGATCAGTTTGTCCCATCTTATGAAACCGTCGCAGCACGGACATCTGTTAGGAAAAAACAGATCAGTCAGGAAGCGCGACGCTGTGTTCATTGGTTATCTCACTTTCAAGCATTTCTTTCAGACAGGTGTAACGGTATGTCTTGCGTGCATTGTCCACCATCTGACAGAGTTTTTTCTGTGACCCTACCACAATGAGCATTTTCTTTGCACGCGTAACTGCAGTATAGAGAAGATTACGGTAGTAAAGCTTTTCGAAACCGCCGAGTACCGGAAGGATGACAATATCAAACTCGCTGCCCTGGCTCTTGTGTACCGTAATGGCATAGGCAAGCTCGATCTGTTCGAGAAGTTCAAATGTGTAGGTGCATATTCTTCCGTCAAAATCAATGACCGCAATCCTGTCGGCCTTGTTAATGGCTTTTATGGTGCCTATATCACCGTTGAAGATACCTGTTCCGCGTTCACTGTCGCGGCTCCATTCGATATCATAGTTGTTTCTGGTCTGCATTACCTTGTCACCGCAGCGGAAGGTGTAGACCATGTTTTTTACTTCTGTCCTGTCTTTTGCGGAAGGATTGAGCTTCTGCTGAAGGCGCTTGTTGAGCTCAATTACTCCGAGAGTTCCTTTTCTTGAAGGACAAAGTATCTGAATATCTTCAACCGGGGAGATGCCGTACGCCTTCGGAAGTCTGGTGCTGCAGAGATCTGTTACGAAAGCAGATGCCTCCTCGAAGGAAAGGCGCTGGAAAAAGAAGAAATCATTGTTCTTCTGAGTCAGATCAGGATATTCACCGTTTATGATCCTGTGTGCGTTTGTGATTATACAGCTTTTCTGCGCCTGCCGGAAGATCTCCTTAAGCTCGACGACCGGTATCCTGTGACTGTCGATCATGTCCTTGAGAACATTTCCCGCACCTACTGAAGGAAGCTGGTCACTGTCCCCTACCATGATAAGCCGGCAGCTGATCTTCAGGGCACGCAGAAGGCTCTCGAAGAGCAGGGTATCGACCATCGACATCTCATCGACCACAAGAACCCCGCAGTTTAACGGATTGGACTCGTTATGTGCAAAACGGAGCCGCCCGTCCATGTCGTACTGAACTTCAAGAAGTCTGTGTATCGTCTTTGCCTCGTAGCCCGTAAGGTCGGAAATACGCTTGGCTGCACGGCCTGTAGGAGCCGCGATCATCACCTTTTCGCCCTTTTTCACGTACATGGAAATAATGGCGTTGAGCGTAGTTGTTTTTCCTGTACCAGGACCGCCTGTGAGAATGAGAAGTCCCTTTGAAAGGGCAGCCGAAATGGCAAGGCGCTGTAGTTTTTCGTACTTAATACCGGTAAGTGCCTCGTTGTCACTTATCATTTTTTCATAGTCATAAGTATCAGGTGACGAAAACGCCTGCATAACTCCGAGTCTTCCGGCTATGTAGCGTTCTGCATCGTAGTAGTCGGAAAGGAATGAATAGTTTCTGTTCTTTGATTCCTTGAAGTACTCGGTAAAGTTTCCGTTCTCAACTTCAGAACTGTAGGCCGAGTCAAAGTTTTCTTCTGTAATTTTAAGATATTCACATACTTTGGCCTTAAGCTTCTCATGCGGAAGACATGTATGGCCGTTGTTTGCATTTTCAAGCAGGACATATGTGATTCCTGCTCTGATCCTCATCGGTGAATCGTGCGGTATTCCGACGGATTCAGCTATCTGTTCAGCCTTTGAAAATTCAAGTTCAACACCGTATGAACAGAGTCTGTAAGGATCTGCTTCAATTATCTCCATGCTCTGGAAGCTCCATTTTTTAAAAGCCTTCATCGCATATTTGGCTTTGATCCCGAACTTTGCAAGATAGGTCATGAGCCTTCTTAAGTTAAAGATCTGCTTTAATTCGCTGGTTATACTCTCGCATTTTTTCGGTGATATTCCTCTTATACACAGCAGACGCTGAGGTTCGTTTTCCATTATCTCAAGGGTTCTGTCACCGAACTCGTCCACTATTTTTTTCGCAAGTGAAGGACCGATGCCCTTTATAACGCCGGAAGAAAGATATTTTCTGATCTGAAGAGCAGTACCCGGAAGCATTCTCTCACAGTATTCAGCCTGAAACTGCATACCGAATTTTGCATGGGTAACATAATTTCCTTCGAGCTTAAGTTTCTCGCCTTCTTCTATGTCACCAAGCTCTCCTACGGCTGTTATGAGCTCTCCGCCTGCGTCAAGATCAAATACAACATAGCCGTTGTCTTCATTTCTGAAAAGAACATCCTCAACCACGCCCTCGATCGTTAGCGTTCTCTGCTCCAGAGTGCATACCTCCCGATAATAAATATAACCTTTTCTATTATACCAACTTTTTTACTAAAATGCAACATCAAAAAAATTTGCTTTTTCAGAATAAAGATAGTATAATTAGATATTGGTGTTATGAACACTTACGGAAACAATTAAACACCCTACGGAGGATTGGTTTATGAATATAACAGTATTATGCGGTGGTCTCAGCGGTGAAAGAGACGTAAGTCTTGCTTCAGGTCTTATGTGTGCAAAGGCACTCAGCAAAAAGGGACACGAAGTTTTTCTTCTTGATGTTTTCATGGGAACTGACTTCCCTCCTGAAAAGGCTTTTGCCGAAAGACAGGACTTTTCAGACGTAACATCTTCGATTGCTGCTGATGCACCTGACCTTGAAGAGGTAAAGAGACTCAGAGGCGAAAGCCCTGACGGATTCTTCGGAAAGAACGTTATCGACATATGCAAAAAATCAGACATCGTATTCATGGCACTTCACGGATGTAACGGTGAGGACGGAAAGATCCAGGCAACATTTGACCTGCTCGGCATTCCTTATACCGGTTCTGACTATCTCGGAAGTGCAAATGCCATGAACAAGGGCATAACACGAAGACTTCTGATGGCTGACGGTATCAATATGGCAAACGGCGCTCACTATACAAAGAATGATTATGAAACAGGAAAGACTAACGAATGGAGCTCATTCCCTTGTATCGTAAAACCTTGCTGCGGCGGTTCAAGTATCGGTGTTTCAAAGGCAGAAAACAAGGAAGAATTCGAAAAGGCTCTTAAGAACTGCTTTAAGTACGAAGATGAAGCCATCGTCGAGGAATTCATAAGCGGACGCGAATTTTCGATCGGTGTTATCGAAGGAAAGGCACTTCCTGTTATCGAGATCATCGCTGACGGATTCTACGACTACAAGAACAAATATTCTGGCAAGACACGTGAAGTATGCCCGGCTGAAATAGATGAAGAAACAAACAGAAAACTTCAGGCTGCTGCTGAAAAGGCTTTTGCTTCACTTAAGCTCAATATTTACGCAAGAATCGACTTCATACTCAACAGTAAGAACAACGAACCTTACTGTCTTGAGGCAAACACTCTTCCGGGCATGACTCCGGCATCTCTCCTTCCTCAGGAAGCAAGAGCTGTAGGAATCGAATATCCTGATCTCTGCGAGCTTATCGTAAACAAGTCACTCGCAAGATTTTAAAAATTTAAGTCCTGTAAAGGAGGACAACTGAAGTTGAGATCCATGACACTTAAAGAGATAGCATCCGCCTGCGGCGGAAGACTTGTCTCTTCTGAAAATGCTAATGAACTTACAATTAACGACATTACAATAGACAGCCGTACAGTGAAGGAAGGCTCGCTCTACATTCCGATAAAGGGACAGAGATTTGACGGGCATGATTTTATTGATCAGGTTTTTGAAAACGGCGCTGTATGCACCCTTACAGAATCAGAAAGAACTGACCTTACAAAGCCGCAGATAGTAGTTGAATCCACTGCTGCAGCATTAAGGGACATTGCAGAATACTACAGAAGTCTGTTTGTAGACCTTAAAGTCATCGGTGTAACAGGCAGTTCAGGAAAGACATCCACCAAGGAAATGATATATTCCGTTCTTTCAGAACACTTTAATGTCCTTAAAACGGAAGGAAACCTTAACAACGAGATCGGCGTTCCGAAAACTATTTTCAGAATAACCGATGAACATGAGGTTGCCATAATCGAAATGGGTATCAACCACTTCGGTGAAATGACACGTCTTGCAAAGATGGTACGTCCGGACATTGCTGTTATTACAAACATCGGCACAGCTCATCTTGAATTTCTTGAAAGCCGTGACGGCATTTTAAAGGCGAAGACAGAAATGCTTCCTTTCCTCGCAAAAGACGGTACTGCAGTGCTCAACGGTGATGACGACAAGCTCTGCACAGTTGATTCAGTTAAGACAAGCTTTTTTGGCTTCGGTGAGAAGAATGACATAAGGGCTGAGAATATAGTTCAGAAAGGCATTGACGGCACTTCGTTTACCATTGTCACAAAGGATATCCGTCTCAATGCATTTGTTCCTGCCCTGGGAAAACATATGGTCATGAACGCTGTCGCAGCTTTCCGTATCTCCGAACTTCTCGGCATGCCTGCCGGAAAGGCTCTTGAAGGAATCTCGCACTTTAAAAACATTGACGGTCGTTTCAATGTAATAAAAACTGACAGTTTCACTCTTATCAATGACTGCTACAATGCAAATCCTGATTCGGTAAAAGCTTCACTTAAGGTAATAGGAACTCTTCCGGGAAGAAAAGCCGCTGTGCTCGCTGATATGAAGGAACTCGGTGAGAACTCAGAAAAGATGCACCGCGAGACCGGAGCCTTTGCAGCTGAATGCCTCGACACTCTTATATGCATAGGACCGGAAGCACTTTTCACTTACGAAGAAGCGAAAAAAGCAAATCCGTATCTGAAAGCTGTTCACTATAATAACAATGATGAAGCAAAGGCTGATATGCTGAATATCCTTGAAAAATCCGATACTGTACTGATAAAGGGTTCACACTCAATGAATTTATCTGAAATCACTTCGTTTTTAAAGGAAACATGTATATAATCCACAAAAAACATGCTTTACTATTGACAAACAGAACAAATTAATATATCATATATTTATATACTTTAAATTGGAACAATGGCGTTTCAGTTTCGTCTATAATATCTGTAACTAAGGGAATAATACTGTTCGGCGCTTCACTGCGGAGCATCCCGCATATGCTGGAGCCGTACATATTTTTCCTGAAATTATAATCCGTTATTTTATTATGATGAAATTGAAACGCCTTTTTAACAGGAGGATAAATTATTATGGAAGAATCAAAGAGCGTCGCATCAATGTTCGGCTGTAATGTATTCAATCAGCAGGTAATGAGAGAACGTCTTACAAAGGATGTTTACAAGGCTGTAATGCAGACCAAGAAAATGGGTACGCCTCTCAACAGCGGCGTGGCAAGCGTAGTTGCAAATGCCATGAAGAACTGGGCTGTTGAAAAAGGTGCCACACATTACACACACTGGTTCCACCCTATGACAGGCGTAACAGCTGAAAAGCATGACGCTTTTCTTTCACCGAACTCAGACGGAACTATCATTCTTGAATTTTCAGGCAAGGAACTCATAAAGGGCGAACCTGACGCATCATCATTCCCTTCAGGCGGTCTCCGTTCAACATTTGAAGCAAGAGGATATACCGCATGGGATCCTACTTCCGATGCATTTATCAAGGACGGCACACTTTACATTCCGACAGCCTTCTGTTCATACACAGGCGAGACTCTCGACAAGAAGACTCCTCTCCTTCGTTCAATGGATGTACTCAGTGAACAGGCTCTCAGAATTCTCAGACTGTTCGGCAACACCACAGCTACAAGAGTATTCTCAACAGCAGGTGCTGAACAGGAATATTTCCTCGTTGACAAGGCTCTCTACGACAAACGTGAAGACCTCGTGATCACAGGCAGAACACTTTTCGGTGCAAAGCCTCCGAAGGGTCAGGAACTTGAAGATCACTACTTCGGTAACATCAAGGAAAGAATTTCCGCATACATGCACGAACTTGACGAGGAACTCTGGAAGCTCGGAATACCTGCAAAAACAAAGCACAACGAAGTTGCTCCGGCTCAGCATGAGCTCGCTCCTGTTTTCGAAACAACAAACATTGCTTCCGACCACAACCAGCTTACAATGGAACTCATGAAGAAGATTGCTCTCAAGCACGGTCTTGTTTGTCTCCTCCACGAAAAGCCGTTTGCAGGCGTTAACGGTTCAGGAAAGCACAACAACTGGTCAATGTCTTCAAACGACGGACAGAATCTTCTCGATCCGGGCGACACACCTACTGAAAACACACAGTTCCTTACATTCCTCGTAGCATTCATCAAAGCTGTAAACAAGTACTCCGACCTTCTCAGACTTTCAGCAGCAAGTGCCGGCAACGATCACCGTCTCGGAGCAAATGAAGCTCCTCCGGCTATTGTTTCAATGTTCCTCGGCGACGAACTCCAGGGCATACTTGATGCTCTTGAAAATGACACCAAGGCCGAAGCAAACTCTAACATCAAGTTCAAGATCGGCGTTGACGCTCTTCCTTCATTCAAGAAGGACAACACAGACCGTAACAGAACATCGCCTATGGCATTCACTGGCAACAAGTTTGAATTCAGAATGCTCGGTTCTGCAGACTCCATCTCATGCACAAACGTTATCATCAACACTGCAGTTGCAGATGTTCTCTGTGAATTTGCCGATGAACTCGAAGGCGCTGAAAACTTCAACGAAAAATTAAGGGAAATACTCGTAAGGACATACAAGGAAAACAAGCAGATCATTTTCAACGGAAACGGCTACTCAGATGAATGGGTAAAGGAAGCTACCGAGGTAAGAGGCCTTCCGAACTACGTTTCAACTGTTGACTGTCTTCCTGAATACCTTGCTGAAAAGAACGTTGCTATGTTCGAAAAGTTTAAGGTTTATTCAAAGGTTGAGGTCGCTTCCAGAACTGAAGTGCTTCTTGACAACTACTGCAAGGTGATCAACATAGAAGCTCTTACAATGATCGACATGGTCAAGAAGCAGATCTACCCTGCTGTTATGGAATACACAAAGGACGTATGCAATGCGCTTACTTCAATGAGAAATGCCGGCCTTGAAAATCCTGCACAGGAAAAGCTTGCTCACAAGCTTTCAGGTTCACTTAACTGTCTGAACAGTGCAGTTACTGAACTTGAACAGGTACTTCTCAATGCCAAGGATAATGCTGAAGATCTGTATAAGCTTTCACGCTTCTACCGTGATGAAGTATTCAGCAAAATGCAGTCTCTCAGAGCTGTTGCAGATGAACTTGAAACCATTGTTTCAGATAAATACTGGCCATTCCCGGTTTACTCAGAACTCATGTTCAAGATCTGATCAGTTTAAAAAAACAGTTTTTTCTGACAGAGGGGGCTTTTGCCCCCTCTGTCTTATGTAAAGGAGAAATTTTAAATGAGCATACTCAATGTTGAACACGTTACCCACGGTTTTGGTGCAAGACAGATACTTGACGATTCCTCCTTCAGACTTCTTAAGGGTGAACACGTTGGTCTTGTTGGTGCTAACGGTGAAGGTAAATCAACATTTCTCAATATAATCACAGGTAAACTTCAGCCGGATGAAGGTAAGATCGAATGGTGCCGTCACATCACCACCGGTTATCTCGACCAGTACAGCACACTCACACCGGGCAAAACTATTCGTGAAGTACTCAGGGAAGCTTTCCAGCATCTTTCAGACCTTGAACAGGAAATGCTTGAGCTTTACGAAAAGATGGGCGATGCAGATGAAGACGAAATGAACGCCATGATGGAAGACGTCGGTGAAATTCAGGAGATACTCGACCAGAGCGGTTACTACACCATCGACAGCAAAATAACTGAATATGCCAACGGTCTCGGTCTCGGTGAGATCGGACTTGACCACGACGTTTCCGAGCTTTCGGGCGGTCAGCGTATGAAGGTTCTGCTTACAAAGCTTCTTCTTGAAAACCCGATGATTCTCATTCTCGACGAGCCGACCAACTTCCTTGACGAGAACCATATCGCATGGCTGCAGAACTTCCTGCAGAACTACGAAAACGCATTTATTCTTGTTTCACACGACGTTCCGTTCATGAACTCAGTAGTCAATGTCATCTACAACATTGAGCATGCTGTTCTTACAAGATACACCGGCAACTACGAAGACTTCAAAAGAATGTATGAACTCAAGAAACGCCAGACTGAACAGGCTTATGAAAAACAGCAGAAGGAGATCGCACATCTTCAGGAGTTTATTGCAAAGAACAAGGCACGTGCTGCCACTGCTACCATGGCACGTTCACGTCAAAAGAAGCTTGAAGGCATGGAGATCATCACTATCGAAAAGGAAAAGATCAAGCCTTCCTTCTCATTCAAATCAGCAAGAACTCCGGGTAAGGTCGTAATCGAAGGAAAAGACATTATAATCGGATACGACGAACCGCTCACACGTGCAGTTGACTTTCAGGTTGAACGTAATCAGAAGATCGCCATAAAGGGCGTAAACGGTCTCGGCAAATCAACACTCATAAAGACCATGTTAGGAATCCTGAAGCCTATTCAGGGCACTGTTGAACACGACCAGTTCGTTCAGTACGGCTACTTCCAGCAGGAGGAATCAGCATCAGACAAGACTGCCCTCCAGGAGATCTGGGGTGAGTTCCCTGCCATGACAAACGCCGAAGTACGTGCCGCTCTTGCAAAGTGCGGACTTACAAATGAACACATCACATCCCAGATGCGTGTTCTCTCCGGCGGTGAAAACGCAAAGGTACGTCTGTGCCGTCTCATGCTTCGTGAATACAATCTTCTCGTTCTCGACGAACCGACCAACCACCTTGACGTTGACGCAAAGGAATCACTCCGTGATGCACTTGCAAAGTTCAAGGGTACTGTTATCCTCGTAAGCCACGAACCTGAATTCTACGAAGGTGTTGTGACAGACATCTGGAACCTCGAAAACTGGACTACAAAAATAATATAAGAAAAAACTCCGTAATACGTGAACTGATCAGCCGTATTACGGAGGTTTTTGTTATTTATCAGTGTTTACATGGTCACTGGTTCTTTTCAAGCGGATCGTTGATGATACCGGCGAAAAGCGGTGTGCCGTTCTGATCGGAAATATAGTAGAAGAACGGTCTGTCAAGTTCGAAGTAAACAGGTTCCGAAGGATCAGGAGCTGCTGAAGTAGCTACTATACTTATGAGAGTATATGCTGCCGCTTCACAGCCTTCCTCGTCGATAGTTACCTTTGCTTCGTGAGTGATTTCATCGATAAATGCGCCGCCAATACCGTTATTCTCATAATCAATAACACCGCTGAAATCGGCATTATCCTTGTCAAATGCTGAATTTATTCCGATAGTTTTGGCAGCCTCAATAAGATCAAACTTTGAAGCCACATCAAACTTAGGTACTGAAAAAACAGTTTTCCGGGTCTCATACTTGATTTCATCTCCGTAGATCTCATTTATTGTTTCACTGTCAGCAATGAGATCATCAATGCTCACGCCCTCGTCAGGAAGGATAAAATTCATTCTGAATCCGTCGTCCATCTGTTCATAGCATTTCATATATTTATCTGCAAAAGCGACCTGTTTGTAATCAGCTTCATATCCCATGAAATCACATGTTATCTTGCTGCCGTCCTTCAGGTTAAATTCATCAGGAGAAGCCTTTCCGAATTTACTGCTCCATGTTTCCTTGAAAGTTACAGTATTTATGATCTTCATAATATCCAGCTTCGGATCGACTTTGATTTTCGGAGTGAACTTTCCGGAAGTATTTTTGTTTATCCACATTGATATCTCATCCGGAACAGCCGGATCTGAGAAATCTCTGCCGAATGCAACAGCGTAATATTTGTCAGCCAGAGTGTCAAGAGTATCCTGCTCAAGCTTCCACTTATTATTGAACCAGATCGAGTTCGCGATCTTGCAGAATGCAGTATAATCGTCAAAATAAAGGGATTTAAACAGTGAAGCATTTTCTTTTCTGAGATCATCCATATCTTCTGCACCAAGTGCTTCTGTAAATTCATTCTGTGTTGTTCCTGATGCACACTCTGCAGCCATGGAAAGAGCCATATAGTAACTCAGCGGAGAGTAAACCGTATTCTCCGGCCCGTTTGTGTCTTCAGTATCAAGAAGCACGGCTGCTGCTGAATTCGCGGCAAATTTCATATATCCGTCAGCTTCCGGCTCGGCTGTCTCTCTTTTGAATTTCTTAAGGTCAGGTGCTGCAAGGGCACCGTCAACAGATGCTCCGAGAACAGAAGTTCTCGGTTCCAGGATCTCGTTCTTAATAAGGATAAAGTCACGGATATCAAGGCCGCCGTCAAAAGTCTCATCGGCTCTGGCTGCCTCATCTTCACTCAGTTTCTTTCCGCCGTTCATGTAGAGATTCATTAAAAGCAAATCTGCCGAATCTATTTTTCCGTCGTTTGTAAGATCACCGATATATTCAAACTTATTCTCGTATTTGTCTGCGTACTTTTCCGCAATGGATCCGCTGTGACCGCGCACGATCACATCAGGAGCAAAGCGCTGATCTTCAAGCTTTGTAACACTGTCAGCAATTGCAACAGACTTAGCTTCGTTATCAAGCATCAGTGCATCTTTCTCAATATTCATAATGCCGTCAGGAATAATCAGAGCAGACGATCCTCTGGCATCAACACAGCCTGTATCAAGATTAAATATACGGCTTTCATCATAATTTTCGCGGTACCATTCCGGTTCGCTGTCCTCCGATTTAAACACAGTCGGAACGATAAATGTTTCCGGATTATTCTTTGCAGTTATTCTACGAGCTGTATTGTATTTACAGTACTTGTTGTCGATCATTATGTACTGATATCCCATTTCGTCAATCAGCACGTCATATTCCATAGCGTCTGAAGCCGCAGCCTTTACCTTTACTGTTTCAGTTTCTGAAAACATACCAACTGCTCCGGAAGCAAAGCAGCCGTATGCAAGTGTTAACGCTGAAACAAATGCTGTTGTTTTTCTTAAAACATGATTCATAATAATCCCGTTCCTTTCTCTTTTTCATAACCTGGATATACTTTTTACCTATAACCTGATTGCATCGCTGCGCAGTGCAATGCATTTTTATAGTTATAGTGTATAAAAAAAGTGATGCTCGCCTATATAAAAATTATAGACCGTTACAAATAATTTGTCAATCAGAATTTGTACGTTTAATAAAAAAGAACATATTCTGTCCTATATTAAATATAACAACAATTCAGAAGAGAAATTACAGTTTTAATTATTACAATTCGGTTACAGTTTCTGATAAATCCGGATAAAAGCCGTAATGCTGTGATATACTTTGTTATGGGACGCATGATTTTTCAGCGCTCAATGGCATATACAGAAAGGCGATGACAGGAAAATGACTAAAGTAGACCTTATTACAGGAATGCTTGGTTCAGGAAAAACAACATTTATTCGTAAATACGCAGAATATCATCTTGGCCAAGGAAGCCGCATTGCTATTCTACTGAATGACTACGGTGCCGTGAACATCGACATGGTCATGCTGAAGGATCTTGAATGCGACCGCTGTGAGGTATCAATGGTCGTAGGCGGAGCTGATGCTGACTGCCATAAAAGAAGATTTAAGACACAGCTTATCAACCTCGGAATGCAGCATTTCGACCGCGTGATAATTGAACCGTCCGGACTTTTCGATATGGATGAATACTTCGATACTCTGTACGAATCCCCGCTTGACAGATGGTATGAAAAAGGAAGCATAATAACAATAGCTGATCCGTTTTCCGACGACGATCTTTCAGATGAAATAAAATTCATAATGGGATCAGAAAGCTCGTGCTGCGGCAGTCTTATCGTCAGCAAGCTTAAGGGAGATGAACCGTCGTCAGTAACTGAGAATCTTACTGCGCGCCTTAATTCATCCCTTGAATTTATCGGATGCAGACGCCGTTTTTCCGAAAGCGACATGATTGCCAGGCCATGGGATAAGCTTACAGATGAAGATTTTCAGAAAATATCATCTTCCGGTTACAGGAACGAAAGTTATACCAAACTCTATAACCGTGACACACTGAGTACCCGTGTTCACTATTTTATGCACGTACACATTCCGGAAGATCACATAACCAGTCTTGTAAAAGACATTTTCACCGATCCTGCCTGCGGTAAGATATACAGAATAAAAGGTTCACTTCAGTCCGGAAACGGCAGCTGGCTCCGGTTAAACGCAACACCTGACGATGTATCACTGACATCTGCAGCCGACGGACAGGCTGTGCTGATAGTTATAGGCGACGGACTCGATATTAAAGCACTGGATGACCGTATACGTACACTTAACACTGATCCGGAATATGTTTCGATATAATAATTTTTGCATGACTGTAAAAATGCAGCTAAGGAAACGGAGATGTTAAGAAACTCTCCTTAAAAGCAAATCAGCATATCTGAACCCACGTATTTACGTGAGTAAGATATGCTGATTTTGTTGTGTTCGGGACTTTTTTAACAGCCCCATTTTCTTAAATATTGCACAGAAAGACCACTCCTGTTTAAAGAGTGGTCTTTTTCGTTTACTATAAATTACTGAAAATTATCTGAAACTCTTCACCCAGTTAAGAAGTGAATTCGGATAAATGTTTTCGGAAACTTCTTTTCTCATTCTGTCGGTAACAGGACCGTTCTTTGCAAGCTTTTCGAGAATGCATGCCTGAAGTTCCTCTACAGACATTTCTTCATACGGCTTGTTAAGATCAAGCTTCTTTTCAGAAGGCTTTGTCTTCGAAGCTTTCTTTTCTGCTGTCGGTTTTGCTTCTTCCGGCTTCTTTTCAGGTGAAACAGCCTTTGCAGGTTCTTCCTTCGTCTTAACATTTTCTGTCTTTGCCGGTTCTGGCACGGCTTCTGTTTTAGCTGGTTCTTCGCACTTTAACTTAACAGGTTCGGCTGCTTTCATTTCTACCGGAATGGCCTTTGCGTCAGCATCTGACGGTACCCAGATATCGCCGGAGCATCCGAGCATGCTTATTGTAAGATTTCCACCGTTAGCCTTTAGCTTTGTTCCGGAAAGCATGCCGACATATTCACCGTGTGATGCAGGTACTGTAACTGAAGCACAGTTATCATCATTGTTTACCGCAACTATTACCTGTACGCCGTTATAGTTTCTCGCAAACGCATACTGTCTGTTGGTAAGTCTGAGTTCGCGGTAATCGCCGTAGGAAAGAGCCGGAGTAGACTGTCTTATCTTTCCGAGAGCTGAAATAAGCTCCGTGCACGGATTCTTTGTGTATGAATCAGCAAAATCCTTTAAATCAAGTTCCGGTCTGAGTGAATCGTCTGAAAACTTCTCCTTTTTGCCTTCAATTCCGAATTCCGATCCGTAGTAAACGGAAGGCACGCCCGGAAGAGTATACAGAAGAATGTGTACCGGAGCGAAGAATGTCTTGTTGTTAAGCTTTGTTATTATTCTTTCAACGTCGTGATTGTCAACAAAATTGTATAACTTAAGGCCGTCAGGCTTACAGCCGCCCATTTCGTAGAGACGCTTTACCGTATGGGCTATCTCGAAATAGTTGTGGTCATTGTGTCCTGAGTACAGTGCCTTGTGAAGAGCATAGTTAGTTACGGAATGAAGTGTTTCACCGTTTACCCATCTGCTGTAGTCGCCGTGGATAACTTCACCCATGAGCCAGAATTCAGGTTTTACTTCATTGGCCGTGCGCCTTAATTCCTTCATGAAATCAAAATCAAGTACGTCAGCAGCATCAAGTCTGATACCGTCAACGTCAAACTCACTTACCCAGAAACGGATAACGTCACAGATATAATCCTTGACTTCCGGATTTCTCTGGTTGAGCTTTACGAGAAGATTATATCCTCCCCAGTTGTCGTATGAAAAACCGTCATTGTACTCATTGTTTCCGCCGAAGTTCACATTGCAGTACCAGTTTCGGTACTGTGAAGCCTCCCGCTTTTCCTTAATGTCCTTAAACGCGAAGAAGTCACGTCCGGTGTGATTGAATACACCGTCAAAGATAACTCTGATACCTGCCTTGTGACACTCTGCAACAAAGTTCTTAAGATCTTCGTTTGTTCCGAGTCTGCTGTCAAGTTTTTTGTAGTCAGTCGTTTCATAACCGTGTCCGACTGATTCGAAGAGCGGTCCGATATAAACAGCATTAAACCCTGTTTTTTTCAGATGATCTATCCACGGGATAAGCTTATTAAGCCTGTGTTCAGGTTCTCCGTAGCTGTTCTGCTTTGGAGCTCCTGTAAGTCCGAGCGGATAAATGTGATAAAATACTGCCTCATCATACCATGCCATGTCTATTCCCCCAATAACAATTTTTTATAAGGGAAACACTGATTAAATCGGAAATCCGGCTTTGCCGGATTTCCGCAGGTGGGATTTGCGGGGCTTCGCCCCGGAACCCCACGCTGATTTAAGAATAAATCAGCGTTTCCATAAGAAAACACTGATGCCCTGTCCTGAATCTGAGCAGGACGGGAGTCAGCGTTTTTTTGTGTGATAAAGATTATCAGATCTCAAAAACTCTTTTTATGCTGTCATAGTGAAGGAAAATTCCTTCGTCACCAAGAGCTTTGATTTCTTCGGCTGTAGCCAGCCTGTATCCGAGTGTCTCAGCTTCCTGAAGCTTAAGATCACTCTCGTCAAAATCCATTTCATAACGATAGATATCCACGAAATAATTATCGCCTTCGCCCGGATTTTCGCGCTTGTAGGTGAAAACATATCCGCCTTTTGCACCTTCTACATCAAGTCCGGTCTCTTCTTTTATTTCGCGCTTTACCGCTTCTTCTGATTCTTCACCGGCCTGTGCTGCACCACCGGATACTTCCCACCAGCCCGGTGCCCATGCCTTGGTCATTACACGCTGGGTTATAAGAAATTTTCCGTCAGGACGCATGATGACGCCAAGAACTGTAAGATGGTACTCACCGTCTTTTAATATCCAGTCGTTTCTTTTCATTTTACGTCCTGTCTTCTTTTTATCTGAATCGTAAATGTCCCAGTATTCCATTGTTAAAGTGTACCTCCGATACGAATATAAAAAATATAATGAAAACGCTGATCAGATCAGCATTGTATTTTCTCTGAGATAATCCTCAAAATCCTCTTCGGATAAAGGACGGGAATAAAGATATCCCTGTATAGCATCTACGCCAAGCCTGCAGAGCATGTCTGACTGTTCCTTTTTCTCAACACCCTCCGAAACGGTCTTGTAGCCCAGTTCCCTTGCAAGATCGATACAGGCTGCAAGAACTTTGGTCCTTTTTTCATTGCCGAACTGTTTCATAAATGACATATCCAGCTTTACAACATCTATCGGCAGTGAACTGAGAATATTGAGTGACGAATAGCCGGTTCCGAAATCATCAAGTTCGATCTCGTAGCCTAAGCTGCGGAACTTTTCGAGTTTTTCAATAAGGTTTTCAAGATCGCTGCTCATCAGGGTTTCAGTTATCTCAATGTGAAGATATTCCGGAGAAACATCGTTTTCCTCAGCGATCCTCTGATATTTCTCAACAAGGTCACTGAGAGCAAATGTCAGCTTGGATGCATTTACCGAAACCGGAACCACCTTTAATCCTTTATCCATCCAGTTTCTGATATTCTCACAGGTCCTTTTCCAGACATATGAATCTATTTCGGCAACAAACCCGTTCATTTCAAAAAGAGGGATAAAATCAGAAGGAGACATGAATCCGAATTCAGAATTCTCCCATCTTACAAGAGCTTCGGCTCCGATAAGTTTTCCGGTTGCAGCATCATGCTTCGGCTGATAATATACCTTGAAATCTTCATTCTGAAGAGCTGAATACATAGAATCTTCGATCTTGCGGCGCACACTGAGCTTCTGCTCCATTTCAGCATCATAGAAAGCCATGTCAACACTGTAGTCATGCTTGATATTATTAAGTGCAATGTGCGCTTTGTCACAGCAGGAGATAACATCAACGTCATGAGGAATGTTTTCATAGACGCCGAATTTTGAATTGATGTTAGGCAGCCCGTTCCGGTTCATTGCATAATACCAGTTTTTTGCACTTTCTTCGGAAAGCGTGAATTTCATGATATTTTCATGATCGCCTATCATGACCATCTGATCTCCGCCATAGCGTCCGATGACAAGCCTGTCATTGGCAAAAGGCGCAAGAAACGAGCCAACCCACGCAAGAATCCTGTCAGCAGTCTGAATTCCGTAAACCTCATTTATTTTCTTGAAATCAACAATGTCAGAAATGACAACGTCGAACTGTTTGTCCGGATTGAACTTTACCAGTTCAGTCGCATGACGCAGGAAAGCCGATCTGGTAAGAAGTCCTGTGAGAGGATCAACATCAGCAGTCCGCATAATATCGATATCCCTGGTGGCAAGCACAATGTAGCGCAGACCGTTGTCATCGTTTATACGGTCATAAACGAGCTGATTGTAGTTCTTGTGATTATCTATAACCCTTCCGTAACCGATAAGGAACGCTTCCCCGTCCGCTGTCCTGCTGATAATACTGCTTAAGGATGACTGTTCAAGCAGTCTTTTGCGGTAACGCTCACCGATGTAGTTTTCAGCGTACCACTGACGGACTTTATCGTAATCGGAAAGTTCACGGATCTTTTCGAACATATCCGCAAACTCATCATAGAGTTTGCCTTCAAGCGGCCAGTACAGTTGTATCGTATTGTCATTTATATCTATAAGCCAGACGCTCTGGTATTCTTTTAAAAAAACATCAAGAACTTGTCCGCTGATTTCTTTTCCAATCATGGCCCCATATCCTTTCCCCGAACTTAAGGAAACGCTGATTTATTCATAAATCAGCGTGGGGGTTCGGGGCGAAGCCCCGTAAATCCCACCTCCGGAAATCCGGCGAAGCCGGATTTCCGATTTAATCAGTGTTTCCTTAATAAAAACTCTTAAATATATTATATCAGTTAATTAACTATGATGTCAATAATAAATTATATAAAATCTGTCATAATTCATAAAATGCTATTGATAATTTACTGCACATGACGTATAATAGACACATGAAAAACATTAGAAAGCACTGATCAGTTTGCAGACGGCACATTCTTCGGGACCGGACTGATCCCGGCACGGTCAGTGTTTTCACAAAACGGGGGTTAAAAATTATGAATCAGCAGACAAAATTCGATCTTCCGGTCTGTCTTACAGTCGAGGAAGATGCACTTTACCATTCAGATGAAATAATAAAGACCTACATTCCGGAGATATCGGGTCAGAAAACACTTATAGTTTCCGAACAGTTTCTGATCGACATCTACAGGGAAAAGGTAGAAGATCTGAGCACCGATTTCGGTGATGCGGAAATATATGCAATGGGAAGTGCAAGCTTTGACGAAGCTGTGGCTATCGCGAAAAAAATATGCATAGAAGATATAAAAGTGATAATCGGCTTCGGCGGCGGCAGAGTCCTGGACACTGCAAAATATGCCGCACATGTGAGCAAGGCTGCATATATATGTATTCCTTCCTCATTAAGCAATGACTCGCTCGCCTCTCCTTTTGCCGTGCTTGAAACGGAAGGAAAGGCAAGAAAAACTCTTGAATGCAAAATTCCGGCTGCTATCATAGTTGATCCCTGCATGATAAAAGCAGCACCAGTAAGCCAGACTCTTTCAGGTATAGGCGACACAATAGCCAAACATACTGCCCTTTATGACTGGAAACTTGCTGCGAGAAAAACAGGTTCAAGAGTCGATGACTTCGCCTATGCACTGAGCAGAATGAGCTACGACTCCGTTTACCACTGTGATGAAAAAGACTTAAACAGCCGCGTTTTCATAAGGATCCTTTCCAGAGCACTGGTAATGGGCGGTCTCGCTATGGAAATAGCCGGCTCTTCAAGACCGTGCAGTGGAAGCGAACATCTTTTTGCACATGCGATAGAAGAATACTACCCGGAAGTTAAGATCTCACACGGTCTGGCTGTTGCACTCGGTTCAGTGGCGTCATGTATTTTCCAGGGACAGTCCGAAAAAGGCATAATGGATTTCTTTAAAATATACGGTCTTGATCCAAACCCTGCTTCCTACGGTATCACAAAGGATATGTTCGCAGATATGTGGGAAAAGGCACGTACAGTACGTACAGGCAGGATCACCGTACTTGACGATGTACACCCTGACAGAGCTAAACTCGACAGCATTTACGACATAATGCAGGGATAAACCTGTTTTTACAGCCGCGGCGCACGCGGCTGTATTTTTTCGCCGGCAGAAAAATAAACGGTATGTCGTGATTGACCAATAAAACATGAATGTCCGTACTGAAAAATATCAGTTTGTCAGTGTTGCACTCAGAGCGGAAATATGGTAGAATAGAATAGATATTGTTTAAAAAATTTCGGTTTAAGGTGGAATATAAAAATGAAGACAATTACCCAGATATTAACTGAAAAAGTTTCCGGTGCCTTTGAAAAATGCGGTTACGACCGTGCCCTTGGTGCCGTATTCGTTTCAGACCGTATGGATCTCTGCCAGTTCCAGTGCAACGGCTCTTTCGCTGCTGCCAAGCAGTATAAAAAGGCTCCGTTCATTATCGCTGAAGAGATAAAAAACGTTCTGAGTGATGATCCGGACTTTGAAAAAGTCGAGGTTGCAAAGCCAGGTTTTATCAACATGACAATGACTGACGAATATCTTGTAAAACTCCTCGGTAATATAGCAGAGGACGCTCACATCGGTATTCCTCAGGTCGGATGCGGTGACACAATTGTTATGGACTACGGCGGACCTAACGTTGCAAAGCCGCTCCACATCGGACATCTCCGCTCCGCTATAATCGGTGAATCACTCAAGCGTCTTGCACGTGAATGCGGATACAATGTTGTTTCCGACGTGCATCTCGGTGACTGGGGTCTTCAGATCGGTCTTGTTATTGCTGAACTTGAAGAAAGACATCCTGAATGGGAATGCTTTAAGGAAGATTTCAAGGGCGGAAAGGTTCCTGAACTTACTGCCGACATGCTCAACGAGATCTATCCTTTTGCAAGCAAAAAGAGCAAGGAAAACGAAGAATTCAAGGCAAAGGCACATAAATTCACTGCAGACCTCCAGAACGGCAGACCGGGTTACATTGCCGTATGGAAGGAAATTCTCAGGGTTTCAATAAACGACCTTAAGGGCAACTACGAAAAGCTCGGCGTTGACTTCGACTACTGGTACGGCGAAAGCGACGCAGACAAGTACATCGACGAACTCGTTTCAGTTCTTACTGACAAGGGTCTTCTTTACAAAAGCGAAGGCGCTATGGTCGTTGACGTTGCCGAAGAATCAGACAAGGCTCCTATGCCTCCTGTTATCATCAAAAAGTCTGACAATTCAAGCATTTACGCTACTACTGACCTTGCAACCATTATCCAGAGAAACAGGGACTTCGCTCCGAAAAAGATCTGGTACGTTGTTGACAAGCGTCAGGATCTCCACTTCACACAGGTATTCCGCTGTGCAAGGAAGGCAGAGCTCGTACCTGCAGACACTGAACTTGAACTTTTAGGATTCGGTACAATGAACGGAAGCGACGGCAAGCCGTACAAGACCCGTGACGGCGGTGTAATGAAGCTTTCCGACCTTATCGAAACAGTTACAAACGCTGCTGCGGAAAAGCTCCGCACATCAGAATTCGTTTCTGCTGAAGACCACAGTGAGATCGCTAAGCGTGTAGGTATTGCAGCTGTAAAGTTCGGTGATCTTATCAACCACAGATCAAAGGACTACATCTTCGATATTGACAAGTTCCTTTCATTTGAAGGAAAGACCGGTACTTACCTTCTCTACACTGTTTCAAGAATAAACTCAATTTTAAAGAAGACAAACACTGAAAATTCCGATGCCAAGCCGGCTAAACTCTACACAGACGCTGAACGTGAGCTTATTCTCGCCATCCTTCTCACAGGAGATGTATTCCGCCACGCAATAGATGAAAAGGCACCTAACTACGTCTGCGAAAACGCTTACAAACTTGCAGTCATCTTCTCGAAGTTCTATCACGACAATCATATTCTCGGTGAAACTGATGAAGCAAAGAAGAAAGACTGGCTTGCACTCATTTCATTTACAAGAAAGCTTATTTTAAAGCATCTTGAAATTCTTGCGATCGAACCAGTAGAGAATATGTAATCAATCTGTCAGGAGGTGCTCTGAATGGATCAGAAAGCTGAAAAACAGCTTGCATTTCTTAAAGAGATAACCAGATGCTCAGGAAGTGAAGATGTTTTTGAAAAAAACATCGCACCGGTACGAAATGTTCTGAAAAAATATCTTCCGGATATTTATCCTGCTCACGCTGAACTGTGCGCCAGACTTGAATCAGCTTACGAAAGGCTCAGGGATTACGCAGCGTACAGACAGCTTGTCAAGAAAAACATCATTTCACTGTGCGGCAAAACCGCGTCGGGCAAATCATCGTTCTTCAATTCACTCTACGGCGGCGGTATTCTGCCGGTAGACACGGACATTAACTGTGCCGTTCCCGCCTATGTTATATGCGGCAGCTCACAGTATGCCTGCGGTATAAACCGCTTCGGACACTTCATCACAATGGAGCCGGAAGAGCTCGTATCAGCGTTTTCAGGTTCTGAAAATGACGACATGCCGCTCGGACACCTTTTTTCCAGTATTCTCACCTACGCTTCCGCACCTGAACTGAGACACATCGCGTTCATGGAGACTCCGGGATATACAAGGTCATACGGGGAAATGCTTTCAACAGATGAACTCAAAACCATCCAGCGAATAAATTTTTCTGACTACATACTCTGGTTTGCGGACATAAATATAAATACTCTGGGAATCAGCGACAATGACATAAGAATGCTGAAGAAAACAGATCAGCATATTCCAAAGCTCATCATAATAAACAAAGCTGATGCATTTAACCAGAAAGACATTCCTGAAATAGTGGAAAAGACCCGAAGAATACTGAATGCTCGCGGTGTAAATCACATCGATGTACTGACCTATTCAAAAAATCATCCTGAAAAATTTGATAAATATAAAATACTTGCTTATCTTGACAGATGGGACAAGAGTCCTTCGGTGATCAGTTTTTCCCAGGAATTCGATAAAATTTTCGATTCTCACCAGCCTACTCAGAAAATCGACGAGTTCCGTTCGAGCCTGCTTCCGGAAATACAGACCGCCAGCGAAAACATTTTCTCGGTCCAGAATGCATTCGGTTCATCCGGAAAACAGACTGCCGAGGAGTTTGTTCCTGTGGAATCAGTACAGCAGAAACCTTTAAACAGACTCAAGAATATTGATTTTACAAAAATAAAGCTCACTGACCTGCCTGTTCCTAACCCGGAAAAGCTTTTCAGGAACTACAACGACAGAAACATAACAGACATGTCGGCTTATGAACGCTATATCAACTCTGTTTCGATCATTCTCAGCGAGACCATGAAAGACATCGAGCCTGTATTTTCAGCATCGTCAAAGAACATGAAATACAGAAAAGAAGTATCTGCTGTTATAAGCAGAATATTCGGTGTACAGGAAGAACCAGCGGAAACTGCAAAAAGCCGCAGCGATTCAGGATCTGAACGTGAGGCTTCAGAGGAAAAACGCAGAGGAAAACGTTCAAGACTCGGATCAAGACGGGAACGTGAAGAGGAAATACCTGCACAGACAGAAACAGGAAACACTGAAGCGCCGGAAGCAGCAGCTCCTGCCGTTCCTTCAAGACGCGAACGTTCATCATCTCTTCCTTCACGAAGAAGATTACGATAAAGAAAGGAAGCCGTCATGGATTCAAATAAAGTTTACGAGCTTTTCAACAAGACCATACTTCAGGGTTCCGCCATCAAGGAACATCCGCTTGAAAAAGCTGATGAACGTCTGAAAAGCGTTTATTACGATCTGCTCTACATTACTGCTCAGTATGAAAATACTGATACCGACAACCAGATCCAGTTTATAAAAAGAATAATGGACAGCACAAACGCTGTTACGGTAATTTCTGACCATATAAGAAGTGCCGGTGAACTCACACCGGAAAAAACAGCAGACTTCATACGCAACTGCAAGAACATGCATCTCGAGATAATCTTCTTCATGGACTGTCTGCTTATTGCATGCTCAACCGGAAACCTGAAAAAGAAACAGGTGGATTATCTTTCCGAGGTTGCTGCATCACTTGAAATAAAACGTTCCGACGTTGAACTTCTCTGCGGTTATGCAGTTTCCATCCTTGAACAGGACACAGAAAAATACGAGAAGACCAACAAGCTCGATACATCGGAGCTTTACAGACACATTCTGTGCTATACCAAGAAATATGTATGCGGCGCTATCGCCAATACGGAAAAATGCATGCATCTTTACTCCATGGGGCATGAAACCATTGATCCGAAGAGAATAATAGTCTTAAGTTCATCTGCAAACTACAACAGCTGCGAAATAACAAGGGAAACCATTATTTTCGAAAATATCAGGATTGACCTTTCAAACATGACCCAGATACACGACTTTCACATCGGATTCAGCTGTGCAAAGAACGTCATTTTCCGCAGCTGCGATTTCATAAACGGCGGAAGTCTTAGATTTCACGGATGCCAGAATATCAGCGTAGATGACTGCACATTCACTGACTATGTAAATGACGCAGTTTTTGACTTAAACCAGGACAGTACACTTACAGTGACCCGTTCAGAGTTTAAAAACTGCGGTTATGAAACAAGCTTCCAGAATACAACGGGAGGCATAATACGTTCCGCAAATCTCAACCGTGTTGTTTTCAGAGAATGCAGCTTTGAAAACTGCTTTGCACAGGGCAGCTTCAAAGGCGGCATAATATGCTTCAACAACGCTGCCGAAGCATATGACTGTACATTCAGCGGCTGCAACAAGGGTACTTACCTCTTCTTCACTGACAACGGAACTTTCAGAGGTGACAGAAACAAACTCGTTGACAGCGTGGAACTTAAAAGCTGATACACTTCTGTTAAGATCAGCAGCGCCGGAACAATTCCGTATCTGCAGCTGAATCAGTGTTTCAGCATAACCATAAATATAAAACATCGGAGGAATTAATTTGAATCCAGCAATAAAAAAAGAGATCGAACGCCGAAGGACCTTTGCTATCATTTCACATCCTGACGCAGGTAAAACCACACTTACTGAAAAATTTCTTCTTTACGGAGGAGCAATCAATCAGGCTGGTACTGTAAAGGGAAAAAAGTCTGACCGTCATGCAGTTTCAGACTGGATGGAAATCGAAAAGCAGAGAGGTATTTCTGTAACGTCTTCCGTTATGCAGTTCAACTATGAAGGATTCTGCATCAATATTCTCGATACACCGGGACATCAGGACTTCTCGGAAGATACATACCGTACACTTATGGCTGCTGACTCAGCTGTAATGGTCATCGACGCAGCTAAGGGTGTCGAAGCTCAGACAAGAAAACTTTTCAAGGTCTGCGTAATGAGAGGGATCCCGATATTCACATTCATCAACAAAATGGACCGTGAATCAAGAAATCCTTTTGACCTTCTTGAAGAGATCGAAAACGAACTCGGTATCAAAACTTATCCTGTAAACTGGCCTATCGGTTCCGGAAAGAGCTTCAAGGGCGTTTACGACCGTGACAAAAAAGCAATCATCTCATTTACTGCAAACGGCGGTCATCAGGAAGTTGAAGCAACTGAAGTTGATCTTAACGATGAGCACCTTTCAGAGATAATCGGAGAGGAAAACTACAGAACTATAGTTGACGATATCGAGCTTCTTGACGGCGCAAGCGAGGAATTCGACATTGATGCTGTTCAGAACGGTAAGCTCTCGCCTGTTTTCTTCGGTTCCGCTCTTACAAATTTCGGTGTTGAACCGTTCCTTGAAAACTTCCTTCAGATGACTCCTTCACCTCTTGCCCGTGAATCTGATCAGGGTGTTATCGATCCTTTTGAAGAGGATTTTTCAGCTTTCGTATTCAAGATCCAGGCTAACATGAATAAGGCGCACCGCGACAGAATCGCTTTCATGAGAATATGTTCAGGCAAGTTTGAACGTGAGAATGAAGTATATCACGTTCAGGGCAACAAGAAAATGAAGCTTTCACAGCCTCAGCAGCTCATGGCATCCGAGCGTGAGATCATTTCAGAAGCTTACGCCGGAGATATCATCGGTGTATTTGATCCGGGCATCTTCTCCATCGGCGACACTATCACAATGCCGGGAAAAAAGTTTAAGTACTTCGGAATTCCTACCTTCGCTCCTGAACATTTTGCCAAGGTATCATGTACGGACACATTAAAGAGAAAGCAGTTCTTAAAGGGTATCAACCAGATCGTTCAGGAAGGCGCTATTCAGATATTCACAGAACCGTACACTGGTTACGAGGAAGTTATCGTCGGCGTTGTCGGCATGCTCCAGTTTGAAGTTCTTGAATACAGACTCAAGAATGAATACGGCGTTGACATAAGACGTGAAACTCTCTCCTACGAATACATCAGATGGATCGACAATGCTCTCGACTTTGATGTCAAGACACTTTCTCTTACCAGCGATACAAAGATCGTTCAGGACTTCCACGACAACTATCTGCTTCTTTTCACAAGCGAATGGAATATCAGATGGGCGCTTGAAAAGAACGACGGTCTTAAACTTTCAGAATTCGGTAAAGCTCAGTAATAAACATAAGCAGATTTCAGGATACATATTTTCTTTATGTATCCTGTTATTATTATGAAGAGGATGTGTATGTATGAAATTTTCAGACGGCTTCTGGCTCAACAAAAAGAATTACGATGTTAAATACGCCTGTCACAATTACCGTACTGTATGTGACGAAAAATCAGTCAGATGCACGGCTGCACCGTATATTGTCTACAACCGCGGCATGACTCTCGGCGGACCGAACCTGGAAGTCACCGTATCATCGGTAATGGAGAATGTTATAAAAGTCAGCATCGTTCATTTCAGGGGATCATATGACAGTACACCGGGTTTTGAACTTTTCTGTGATAATGAGTTTAAACCTGAGATAAATGATACTGAAGAATATACGGAACTTGTTTCCGGTGAAACAAAGGCCGTTATAAAAAAAGGTCCGGTCTGGGATATCAGCTTTGAGTTCCGCGGTGTGAAGCTTACGCATAACGGAACTAAATCGACCTCATACATTACTGAAGATGAACACAGCACTGAACTTCGCGTCGCCTCATACCGTAACAGCAGGCCGTGGGACAGTGCATATACAGGATCTGCATTTATTCGTGAACAGCTTTCTCTTGACGTTGGCGAAAATATTTACGGCTTCGGTGAAAAGTTCACTTCTTTCGTTAAGAACGGACAGACTGTAGAGATCTGGAACTCAGACGGCGGCACAAGTTCTGACCAGTCATACAAATGTGTTCCGTTCTGCATCTCATCAAAAGGTTACGGCGTTTTCGTAAACTCAACCGACAAGGTTTCATTTGAAGTCGGTTCAGACACCGTTTCAAAACTGTCGTTCACTGTTCCCGGAGAGAAGCTTGAATACTTTATCATCGGTGGAGAAACTCCACGTGATGTTATCAGCACTTATACGGCCCTTACAGGACGCCCTGCCCTTCCGCCTGCAGAAACCTTCGGATTGTGGCTTACGACTTCATTCACTACAGACTACAGTGAAGAAACAGCACTTTCATTCATCGATAAAATGAAACAATACGACATTCCTCTTGAAGTATTCCACTTTGACTGCTTCTGGATGAGAGAATATGAATGGACGAATTTTGAATGGAATACCGACTGCTTCCCTGATTCTGAAGGAATGCTTAAAAAAATTAAAGACCGCGGGCTTTCAGTCTGCGTCTGGATAAATCCGTATATCGCACAGGAATCAGTATTGTTTGATGAAGGCATGAAAAAAGGATTCTTTTTAAAGAATCCTGACGGTTCAGTTTTTCAGACAGATATGTGGCAGCCGGGAATGGCTATAGTCGATTTCACAAACCATGAAGCGTGTGAATGGTTTAAAGCCAAGATCAGATCACTGTGCAAAACCGGTGTGGATTTTATAAAAACCGATTTTGGCGAAAGAATTCCGGTGAACGTTAAATACTCAGACGGATCTGATCCTGAAAAAATGCACAACCTCTATTCCCTGCTTTATAACCGCGCTGTTTTCGAAGCACTTGAAGAGTGTCACGGAAGGAACAAAGCGTGTCTTTTCGCACGAAGTGCCACTGCAGGCGGTCAGAGATTTCCAGTTCACTGGGGCGGCGACTGCACCGCAGAATACGTTTCAATGGCTGAAACACTCCGCGGAGGTCTTTCACTATGTTTAAGCGGATTCGGATTTTTCAGTCACGACATAAGCGGATTTGAAGACACAGCCACTCCCGACCTTTACAAGCGCTGGTGTGCTTTCGGACTTCTTTCCACCCACAGCAGGCTTCACGGCAATTCATCCTACCGTGTTCCTTGGCTTTTCGACGATGAATCAGTTGATGTTCTTCGCTTCTTCACAAAACTCAAAGGCAGACTTATGCCTTATCTTTACTCCGAAGCAGTTCATACACACGAGACCGGAATCCCGATGATGCGAGCAATGTTCCTCATGTATCCCGATGATCCGGTATGTCTTAATATCGACAGACAGTACATGCTCGGTTCTTCACTGCTCTGCGCTCCTGTGTTCCGTGAAGACGGAGAAGTTCAGTTCTGGCTGCCGGAAGGAAACTGGAGCGACATAATAACCGGAAAAACCGAATCCGGCGGAAAATTCATAACACGTACCTGTTCCTATATGGAAATGCCTGTTTACGCAAAGGAAAACTCACTTATCGCATATGGTGATTTCAAAAATAGTTTTGCATACGATTATTCCGCTAACGCGGAAATAGTCTGGTACTCCCCTGTCGATGATGTTCCGGCACATGCAAGGATCTGTGATACTGAAGGCAGAACCGTTATCGAAATTACTGTCGTAAAGCATGGTGAAAATATAAAGATAAACTGTTTAAATCCTTCGGCGAAGTCATTAACATTATCTGTTCACGGCACTGATACTGTAATAAAGATAGACTGAAGAACAATAAAAAACAGCATAACCAGCAAGCTTTTTTCGCCGGCAGGTTATGCTGTTTTTGTTATATTTCATTCTTTCGCAGTCTGGTCTGTGAAACAGTTGCAGAATATGTTTTAAAACAGACTAAGCTGTCCGTTTGTTATCTTGTAAAACCCATGCTCTATAACATCATTTCCTTCATGTGTCATTATCTCCTGATCTGACAGGCTCTGTTTCTTTATCACAAGTTTTATAACACATTCAAAACAGTTAATAACATCACTCTTGTTGATATCGCTGAAGCAGATAAGCTGAACGTTATAGCGCTTTGCAATCTCAAATACCGGTTTAAGAAGATGTTCAGATGTGATCTTTCCGAACGGATTGTCAAGAATGAGAACACCGCTTGCATTTTTATCAGCAAACCCGGTCACTGATCTGGTATAATTCATAAGTGTAAGGACAAGCGAGAAGAATACAACAAATTTCTCACCACCGGAATTCTGAACAAGAGTATCTTCCCATCTCTTGTAAACTGAACGGCTGCTGTTCTGTTCGACCTTATAAACTTTAACAGCGATAGTATCCTGACAGATATATTTGTGAAGCAGCTTTTCACTGCCGACAACAGCTCTGGCTTTTTTACGGATAACTCTGTCCTCTGCACCATCTCTTATAAGATCCTTAAGTTCATTCGAACCGTATTCTATCTCTGTGCTTATCGAAAGCTTTGACTGTTCCTCTGAGATAGCCTTTTCCTCCGGAAGATCAAACTTGAACATCTGGATCTGAGGTTTTTCCTTTATTATCTGTACCCGCGAACTTGCAGCTATCTTGCAGAGATCTGTGTACATTCTCTTGCCCTGTATCATGCACTGATTTAAGATATCGTTGAAATCATTCTCAATTTCACGAAGATCTGTTTCTATTCTCTTGTTTTCCTTTTCAAGAGATTCGATCATAGTACTGATACTCTCGCTTACTGTAAACAGCCTGTCTCCCTTAATTGACAGATCAAACAGCATTGCTCTGACAGCTGTCAGTTTTTCGGTTATCTCATGCATTACAATGCCATCATAATTCCGAATGATATCACTGAGACTCCTGTCAAGTTCATCTTTCTTTTCATTGTATTTATCTTTACTTTTTTCCACTGCCCTTCTTATAGCACTAAACTGGTTTTCAGGGTCATCAGAAAGAATAACTTCATTTACAGTTTCAACGCATTCATAACTATCCAGCATATATCCGGCAAGATTATACACTTTCTCCATAAGACGTGCTGTTTTTTCAAGTTCATTGTTTTTTAGTTTAAGCATCTTTACTGAATCAGAGGCAGTTTTTCTTCTTCCGGCAAAATCATCACCTATCTCATTTTCAGGAAGAGGCTTGTTTTCAAAAGCTGCAAGTGCATCAAGAGCAAATTGCAGGTTCTGATCAGCACGCGAGTACTTATTGCTGCATTTACCGAACTCTTCACGACAATTCTTCGCCCGTGCCTCACATTCCTCTCTTTCACGTTTGTACTTTGAGAAAAGCTCAGTAGAATATATCAGATCCTCATATTCAAAAGCTTCACAGTCAAATGCTTTAAGCTGTTCTTCTGATTCAGTTTTTCTCTTTATTTCTTCTTCAAGCCTGCTTTTCAGAGCGGCTATATCATCATTCATACTTGTAAGAAGTGTCTGGTACTGACCCCAGAGTGAATCCAAATCACCGTCAGTGATATCTGCTTCCTTTGCATTCTTTACTTTTTCAAGTATATCCTGAACACGTCTGAATTCTGTCTTTATTGCTGTAATTTCACTGTCAAGTACTGAAATAAGCTTATTATGTTCTTCAAGATCATCGCAGGCCTTATTATACTTATCCTCCGAAGACTTAAGATCAGCACGTGATTCTCCGAGTTTTGCATTCAGATCTGCTTCATCATCAAGCATTCGGCGAAGTTCTGCAAACAGAGTAAACCATGTTTCGAGCCCTGAAAGATCTTTGACTGCTTTATCAATATCACTTTTGATCTTCCGGTTCTCCTCTTCCAGCTCCTTATTCTCTTTTTCAAGTCCGGAAAGCTTTTCAGCATATTCTTTTTCCTTCTGCATGAGTTCAGAAATAAGTTTATCCTGTTCTTCTCTCCATTCCGGAGCAAAATCAAATTTATCAGCCAGTTCTGCTTCTGACTTAAGTTCCGGAAGACGGTTTTCATAAAGGCTTATCCTGCTTTCAGTCTCCTTTATTTCGTCACTGATCCTACTGCAGTAACCTTCTCTGTCTGCAAAATAACTCCTGTCGCATAATGCAAGATACGCTTTGTTTTCAAGATCTCCGCTCAGTATCTGATTCATCTGATCCATGGTGAAAAGAGGTACGGATGCAGGCAGCCATTCAGTATTCCCGGCAGATAATAGTTTATTAAGCTCCTTATCATTGTCAAACAGAAGCGAATAAGCAAGTTCAGGATATCTGTCAAGTATAGCATCCGCAGATTCATCTGACAGTGCTCCGCATTCCGTAAGACTGCAGAGATATCCTTCACCTGTACTGCAGCTCACGCCTGTTGAAACAACATATTTCATTATATCAGGCAGTATATGAACACACCCGTTTTCAGAAGCTTCGAGTCTGCCCTCAAGAGTATGCTTTTCCTGAGTCAGCTTCGAGATCATAACTCTTGTTTCTTCAGTTTCTTTTACTACAACGCTTTTCAGAGTATCTGAGAAAACTGCATCACTCATAAGACTGTGCTTTTCGCAAACCTTAAGAAGCTTGGCATAAAGATCGTCATAGAAGGCAGTTTCTTTTCCGGCTTTCTCTATTTCAGCTGTCGTTTTACCTGAATCAAGCATTATATCTGCCTTTTCTACCGGAATTGCACGCATTCTTTCATCAACCGCAGTGACACGTTTTTTCATTGTATTTATCCGGTTTTCAAGACCACTCTTTTCCTTTTCTTTCGTTGTTTTTTCAGCGTTTATCTCTTCTTCAGAATAGGAACCGTCAAATCCTCTCATAATATTGATTTCCAGATTTGCAAGGCGGGAATCCGTATTCTTTTTTGATGTTTCAAGCTGCGAATTTAAGGAATTATATCTGTCCTTGGCAGCATCACGAATCTCTTCAGCCTGTTTCTTATATTTTCTGCATTTCTCAAGAGTTTCATTTTCTTCATCATATTCTTCTTTTTTTTCGGCAAGCCTCTTATCAAGCTCTGAAGTCTTTTCTTCAGCCAGAACAAACACTGAGTATTTCAGACTGGCTATACGCTGAGCCTCATCAGAATCATTTTCCTTTGCTTCGATCTGTCCTCTTAAGGCAGTACTCCTGCTGTCAGCGTCATTTCTCTGTCTTTTCAGATTTGCACACTGAAGAAGTTCCTCTTCATGTTTTTTATTTCCAAGTTCACTTTCAGTTTTATCCAGGAGTTCCTTTGCATGTTCCAGTTCAGTTTTAATTATTTCAGCATTCTCTGCAGCAATATAGTATGACTTTGATTTTTCTTCGTGATCTATATGAACTATCTGTTCTTCATGCTTTGATATTTCGTCATCTGTTTTTGACTTTTCATCTCCGATTGAGATGCGTTTATCATTAACTGCATTTCTGAATCCGAATGCATCCTTTACCGAGGATGTCAGTTTGTCATTGATATTAAACAGTTCCCCGCTCATCTCGCTGACACCGGAAAGATCCGCAAGCAGTTTCCTGTTGTTATCACGTTCTTTTATTGCGCTTTCCTTAACAGTGATCTTCTTTGCATAATTGAGGAGCATAGTTTCAAGTGAATCGTCCGTCTTTGATGCGGCAGCACTCTTAAGTTTCTGTTCAATTGCAGGAATAAAGAACTTGGATATGAGTCTGTCAGATGTCTTTGCTTCATCAAAATACTGACTGAGTCCGCCTTCGTCTTTATTCAGAACTTCTATAACATTTTCCCACTCAGAGCGCAGTATGCCATATTCTGCAAGAACCGAACTCCATCTTACACTGTCATCCGAAGAATAATACTCCAGCATTCCTCTGCTTGATTTTGCCTTCTCACGAACATAGTCAAATGAGGCGGGAACATATTTGCCTCTGTCACTGAAGGAAAGATCAAGCGAAGCAATACTGTAAGGAGATCCACCCTCATAAACAGTTTTGAATGTATAATACTTTATACTATTTCCGCGCTGATTTTCATCATTTGAATTACTGGTGCTTGCAGCTATCGAGATACCGGTAAGCAGTTTTTCACGGCTTCCGTCAGTATTCCATTCTATCACTATATACGAATGATCACCCGGACGTGAAAAATATTCTTCAATACGTCTTCCGCCGGCCATCGCTTTCGGATGGACGGGCTGCATAAGAAGCTGAACCAGAACTGTCTTGCCACCGCCGTTGCTGAGATTGAAAAGAGAGTTGAGCGCCTCACCATCCTCCGGTGAAGAAAGATCATACAGTTCGTCAGGTATGAATCTGCTGCCGTCATTGTAACTGAAATTTACTATTCTTATTTTACTTATCTGCGGCATGCCGATCCTCCTCTATCCAGTTGTTTATTGCACGCACTCTGTCCTTACGAAGTACGTAAGGCATAAGATCCTTCGTTTTTCTTGTTGGCTTGATGATTCCACCTTCCTCTTCATAGAAAAGCTCATCTGCTCTGAATTTCAGCATGATCTTGTTTACAACACCATACCGGTCTTCGATCCTTCTGCTTGTTTCATCGCCTTCTTTTTTACTCAGCCAGTCTTCAGCAAGCATAAGAAAGTTTTCGCTGAAATCTTCTTTCTTGTCATCACCATCAATACCCTTCTTGGTAACATCCTCACAGTGTTCCGTAAATTCCTTTATAAGTTCTTCCTTCGTAATAAAATCACGTACCTGTGCATCTGTACCTTCTCCCCTGAAAAAAAGAAAAAGAACATATACGGCAAAATAATTAAGAAGATACAGATCTCGTGCACGCACTTCACTGGTTGCCTTGATATCAGAACGGTAATCAACGTTATTCTTCATAAAAAGGTCATTTTCCTCAGTAGGCACCAGATAAAGACGATCCTGAGCCTGAAGTATCTCAAATCCGAGTTCATCACCCATCTGCTCAAGTTCTTCTCTTGCTTCCGGATCTTCAGCACAGTTCCAGACTGCACTGCTGTCTTTTCTGTCTATCCAGCCTTTTTTCATCAGTTCATGATAAAGTCTGATCGAATTACTGTTCATCGTTCCACCTCGACATGGTAATTTGTCATTTCTATTTTCACGCTGTTCTCTCCGTCAGTAACGGTAAAGTCAAATGTTTCATATGACGTTGAGAATACTATTTTTTTCATTCTCAGATATTCTTTCGGCATATTGCTCAGTATCCAGAGAAGATCAAGTTCTCCGAGCGGTTCTGACACCAGGATATCATCTTCAGAACGGAGCAGTTCAAGGTCTATAAACTTCTTCTGGTAAATGGTCATAAGTGTATTCGGAAGAAGGCCTTCAAGACTCCATTTAAAAAGATCATCCATAGATAAGGAACGTATAAAATCCTTTATATAAAAATCATCGTGTTTTAAAAGAAATGCAAAGAAAGAATTACATATAGCATCGAAAATTTCATTTCGTTCCCTGCTGCGTTTCAAAGCCTCATCATCGTCTTCTTCAAGTGATACGCCTTCCTCCTCCGGTTCATCACCTATGATCCCGTACGACGCATAGAAGTTTTCTATACTGAACTTCTTCTCCAGTTCCGGACTGCACAGCGGCCACATTAATGTCATAGCTGCATCACCAAGACCGTCGCCCATCCTGCGAAGCTTTACCATTATATCCTGTTCAAAATTCATACGTTCAAAACTCTTTATAGCAAAACTGTCCCTGAGGATCTGTTTATAGGATTCTGAAACTGAATGTTTGGCGTTTATAAGTGACCGCTGTTCAAGAATTGTAATATCAAGATTTTTGTTTATCTCAATAAGTGCCTGCAGGTTCTTTCTTGACTCCTCAGTATCCGCACCGCTTTCAAGAGCTTTCCTTATCGTTTCCGACTCTCTTTTTGCAGTATTCTGTATATCTTCAAGCTCCTTCTGTTCATCGACCATGAGATTTCTGAACTGACCGACAATACGCTCGTATTCGTCTACTGTAATCTTCATAATGTTTTCACGACAGCGCCGGATAAAATCATCCATACTCTGACTCATATTTCTGAGTCTTGAAACAAGTTCCTTGCTCTGAGAAAGCGCCTCGGAATAGTTTTTACGCTTCATGTATTCCTGCATTTTGAAACGTGTAACTGAATAATCAAGTTCTGATTCTATTTCTTTTGAACGATACAGAAAATCAAAGACCTCATCCGTCAGTCTGTAAGAACCTTTTTCTTCATTCACAAGGCGGACCGGCATTTTGCGAAAGCTTTCCGAATCTGAAAAGAAGGTATTGTATTCAATCATCTTACCATTATTCTGAAGAACATTAACTACTATAAAATAGGCGAGCTTATTTGAATCTATTTCGTATTCTTCAGGAATTATCTGAATAATGCTGTCGAGAAAATTTTCAATATCCTTAAGCGTACACTGAAGTACATCGCTGAGCGTACGTTCCTTTATATAAAGAAGAACTGCAACTACCAGATTATTGACGATATCATAATCTCCCTTAAACATCTTCTTTATTTCGTCCGGATAACTTGTTACTGTTATGCTGCGGACTATGTCTATAAATTTCATTCTGTTCTGAAAGCCTGAAAGCATTTCCTTTAAATCAGAACGAAGCATCTGATCACTCCTGACTTAGCTTTGTAAACGGGATGATTTCCTGTGGTATAAGTTTATTATGCTTTAAAACATCATTTAAAAATTCTCTTTCATCCGGTGTGAATTCTGTAAACAGATCATCAAAAATCATTCCGGCCTTTTTATCAGACGGACTGTCTTCCGGCACAGTACCTCTGGAAAGTCCGATCATTTTTCTGTAGCCGGGAATAAAGAGAGATATATCCGCTGAAGGATTAACTTCACAGGTTCTGCGGAATATATCAAACCCTTCCCTGTCAATATCTCCCCAGTATAAAAATTTCACATCAGGATCACCCATGAATCTGACATACTGATCAAGAGCACCGTTACTCTGCGAAACCTTGTTACCGCAGCCGTACACAACACCGTCAATTTCAGTACCAAAGAGTCTGTTCCAGCGGTATTCAAACATAAGACGCCGGATACCGAACCAAATATCCTTGTTTTCACACACAAGCAGTGTCATATGCTCTTTTCGTTCAGGAATATAGTCATGGAAACAGTACTCCGGCGTATCGTAGAATTTAAGATCTTCCGCTGTTATTTTTAATTTCACTAACAGTGATTTCACAGAACTGTCATCAAGATATTTTTCATGTCCGAAAATCTGAAATGAACGTTCTTTACGTGATATAAATTCGTTATCACGGACGAAAAAGAAAAATCTGTTTAGTCCTTCAATAATTTCTGAATATTTCTCATATACCGAAAGATTTGAAGATAAATAACCGCTTTTAAGCAGAACAGGATGAAGTCTTTTTACTTTCATTACGGTTTCCGGAGCAGATTCTTCCTTTATAAGAATACGGTATTTTTTATAATATGGAAAAGAATGATTTCCGTTTTTGCCTGATGCTTTAACCGGTTCAATTATTTTTTCATTCACAAGCTCATGCGCTTTTTCTGACAATGTCCTTATATCAGCAGTACTCACCTTCAGAAAGTCCGCAAGTTCTTCGACTGTGATCGTCTTTTTTCCGCAGCCTGACAGTCTGTTTCTGATATTCATTAATATATTATCCTCATCTTACAGCTTCCGCCCAGCATTTCTTCATTTCATCTCTGACAGTTTTAAGCTGATCTCTTACGTCCTTATTCTTCGCATCAAGGTTCATGAGCACGTCAAGATATCCCTGCTTAGCTACTATATCTCTTGAAACTTTATATTCCAGTTCAAACGCCATGCAGCAGTGACTTACAAGACTTTCGAATTCTGTTTCAGTTATACCTCTCGGTACACAGCGGCGTTCCTTTACAAGTTCCATTATCTTGTCAGATGCAGGTTCACCATCATTTATGATACGCTCATTTCTTCCGTCATACGGAGGTTCGGTAAGCACACGGAAAATATCAGCCTTGTCGGCATCTCTGAGAATTCTCGTATACAAAAGTGTTTTCTCATCAAGTCCGTCCGGTACCGTCAGCTTGTTGTGAAGACGGATAACAGTTTCAAGCAGTTTCTTCTTATCTTCATTTAAAAAGATGTTTTCATCACTTCCGGTATCAGAAAACAACGCTTTCTCAAATTCTGCAAAAAGTCCGTCCTTAAAAAGAATATCTGCACTGAGCTCCGCATGATCGATGGATACCGCATCGTAAAATGTGCCGTACCTTTTCACCTGTTCAAATCTTCCAATGTCATGCAGGAGCCCCGACAGCCACGCAAAATCGCGGTCTGCGCCAATACCTTCTGCTATCCGGTCAGCTATCTCAGCCACCCTGAATGTATGGTCGATCTTAAGCTTTATTTTTACATCAGATGAATCATAGTTATCAGTATAACTCCTGAAAACCTGTTCTGCCTTTGTTCTGTTCATAATGGATCTGTATTCTCCTTTGCTTTTTTCACTCAAAATTATTATAATTCATTTTTCGAAGAAAAATGCTCATTTTTATCAAACAATCCGTTCAGCACAGAAACAATACGTTCTGCATTTCCGGAAGAAAGATAATAATTGTTTATCTCCTTCTTGGTATATTCCCGATAGGTACCCTGAGTTGATTTTTCAAGCAGATCTGTAAAAAACTTTTCCCAGCTGAAGAATTCTTCACTGAAAATGTATTCAGACGGGTTTTCGATTACATCACTGATATGTTTATCTGCAAGTATACCGGAAGCAAGTATGATCCATTCGAATGATTCCGGCAGACAAAGCATGATATTCAGGGAAGTTCTTTCAATCAGATTAAATATATCATTTGCATACGGTCCGAAAGCCGCCCCGTCAGCAATTATAAGCACCTTATCCGTTTTGTGTATTTCAAGCCATTTTAGTATATTTGAATTTCCCTTTGCTGAAACGCACTTTGTATTTTTCTCCTTAACAACCATCCGGAAAAACTGAAACCCGGATTTTGCATCTTCAACAATGAGATAATCAGGAACAAATTCATCATGTCTGTTATAAACCAACTGATCGTCTGAATTATACCTTTTTTCAAATCTGCAGTATCTTCCGCTTCTTTTTATCTCATATATCTCTTCGACACTGTACGGAAGCTCTTTAAGATTTTCTCTGTTGAATATAACATAGTAATTATCGGTTTTACGTATTTCACGGGCAAATTCTTTTCCCGAAATGAAATCAGCACCTTCATCGATAAAAACTATACTATCTTTTATTCTCCTTAAACGTATTTTCCAGTCCGGATCATCAAGGACAACACATTTTTTGTCACATGACAGATTAATACCGCTGTGCTCCCCGTCACGCATATGTTCATAGATAAGCTCATACAGTGTAGTCTTTCCTGTTGCACTGTTTCCAACAACTACTGTAATATTTCTTTCAAGTGTAAACTTAAAACTGATATCACGATTGGAAACTGAAATCTCATGTTTACCGTTCATCTGTTTTTCTCCTACACATACTGATGAGCTTTGAATATCAGATCAGCCATATTGTCTACTGTTTCTCCGCTGTTAAGTATTTTTGCCTTGAATTTTCTGCTGCCAAAATCCATAATATGGCGTAAATTGATCGTAATATCTTTATGCTTAGCTATTTCAAGTATCCATCGGGCACAGTTATCACCACAGTTTGAAGCGTTAAAAACATATTTTGGATCATTGGCTATAAGTATAAGAGTCTTGACGCCGCCGGACAGTTTTACAGGTGAGATAAGCCCGAAAACCGGACTTTTGATAGTTTTGGCATCAATTACTTCCGAACGGTCTACGCTCTTTATCATTTTAACCGATAATTCATCGGTGATCCATTCATCTTTATATGTATTTTTAAAATATACGCTGGTATTATAAACTGCATCCGGCATGTTACCGAAATAAATATTCAGCATGCTCATTCCTCCTTTATACAGCTTTTTCTTATCCTTGTATATCAGTCTTTAAAATTATACCACATTATGAATGATAAAAACAAGTATTCTGAAACAGGCATAAACAGTAACGTGACGGCATTTTAATGTGTTGCACTCATCATTTTCTTACGATAAGGATTATTTTCATTTGCGTCAAATCCTTCAAGCTGATATTTTTCCGGCATATAATTATCAATATCCACATCAAGAAAATAGTTGCAAAACATAACAGCAGAATATGTAACAGTATTATCCTCGTTTTCCGGTTTCAGAGCATATACAAATCCATAATACTCATCGGAATCCATAGCAATAAGGTCATAACCTTCCGGATCTCCTGTAACACTATAGATACCTTCATACTTCTCATTTCCGATATCCGACAAACGCTTAAGTTCTGTTTTATAGTCCTCATCACTGTATTTCACTGTAAGATACGTAATTATCTGAGGATCCCACGGATTATAGTTTACATACTGAAAATCTGTTACAGATATCTTTCATTTTTTTATTCTCTGCCTTACAGCATAATTTATCCATAAACGGTGAACCGGACGACGTAATCGCCGTCCGGTTGTCTGATAAACCATGCTTACGCATGGTTTCTTTGTGACTTTTTATATACTTATATTATACCATATTACATGGTTTCTTTCAACATATTTACAATCCAAATCAAATTCAGCAACAATTAATTTGACAAGCAATCAGAAAAATGGTAAAATGTTTTACAAACCTTATGCTTTAAACATAGCATATATTATGAACACACATGAATAATAAACGGAGAGGTATTAAATGGATAAAAAGACACTTGCAGGCCTTATGGCTTTGATTATTACAGTTTGTATTGCCGGATGTTCGGCTGAACAGAAAAGCGGTAATGAGGCCGCAGAAAAAGCAGAAGAAACTAGTGCAGTTTCAGTAACGACTGAGGAATCAGTAACAGAAGCAACGGAATCAGAAACTACTGTCCAGGAAACCACAGTAACCACTTCAGAAGAAACAACCACACCGGATATAACTGAAATAACTGTTACACTTGAAGATAAATCCGGGATAATGAGCGGTGTGGCTGAGACTATGGCTCCAGTATCTGATGGAAACGGAGTAAAATTCACGGTCATACAGGAAGACGGAAACGTAGTGAAAGTAACCGATTCAGAAGAAACACTGAAAATGCTTGAATTACTTGGCGAACGAGTAAGAGTCGGTGAAGAAAACTTTGGATTTATTGATATTCCCGTAGACTGGGATTATAAATCAAAATACGAATTAAACGGAACTGAGTATCTCAGATTCGGTAGTCATGATGAAACACAGATGTTTACAATGAACAAATGCCCTGACGAATCGGCAATGGATATGGCCAATCAAGTATATGATTCTGTTGAAGCCTCAAAAGAATTAGGTTTTGAGATATTAGAAAGCAAAACAACCTGGATGATGGGTAAAAAAGCGTACCGCATCGATTACACTACAGGTAAGGGTAACCCGCTAAGGGCTGCATATGTCATTGAAACAGGTGAAAACGAATGCTACATACTTCAGGTAATGTATACTGACCCGGCTGTTTTCAAACTTGTCAGCACCTACGATACAGATAAATAATCACGAATACACTGAGTATAATGTATTCATGTCGGTAATATCTCTAAACCGGGCGAATTTCCGCCCGGTTTTTTATTATACTTTGAAACTGCTGAAACAAAAAACGATACGTCATTGCACAAGACTTCATCAACATTTATCAACATTCATTTATTTTGTGACAATTATTGATTGAAAAACTGCCGCATATATGTTATAATATAAATTTGCAAGGGAGGAATGATATGACCCTACAACAGCTTAAATATGTTATAACTATCGCCGAAACTGGTTCGATCACAACAGCAGCGCAGCGGCTTTTTATTGCACAGCCGAGTCTGTCAAAATCGGTTGCGGAACTTGAAAAGGAAATGGGAATAACGATATTCAACAGAAGCAACAGAGGCGTTTATCTTTCGGAAGACGGTACGAAATTTCTTTCGTACGCAAGACAGATAATCGAACAGACGGAACTTCTGGAAAGCGAATACAAGTCTTCTCCCCCGCCTAACAGAGCTTTTGCTGTTTCATCGCAGCACTATGCATTTGTTGTCAATGCCTTTGTTGAGCTGGTACGTGAATACGGACGGGACAAATACGAATTCTCGCTTCGTGAACTTAAGACAGCCGAAATCATAGAAGATGTACGTACTCACAGAAGTGACATCGGTGTTCTTTATCTCAGCGGATTCAATCACGAAGTTATTAAGCACATTCTCCAGACGGAAGAAATTCAGTTTGTACCCCTGTTCACTGCAAAACCGCATGTATTTGTAAGCAGGAAAAACCCTCTTGTAGGCAGAAAAAGCGTTACGCTTGATGACCTGAAGGAATATCCCCGTCTTACATATGACCAGGGAGTGAAAAACTCATTCTACTTTGCGGAAGAACTTCATATCACTGCTGAAAGTCCGAAAAATATCGTTGTCTCGGACAGAGCAACACTGTTCAATCTGCTTATCGGTCTTAACGGATACACAATATCGTCCGGTATATTAAGTTCCGATCTGAACGGAAAGAACATTGTTTCGATACCGCTTGAAAGCAATGAACAGATGGAGATCGGATACATCATCACAACTGACAGGCCTATGAATGAACTTACGGCAAGATATCTTGAGCACCTGAAGAACTATATCGAAAAGCACTATCAGACGAACTGATCCTGTCATAGCTTTTAGCTATGGTACCGGATACTTTTTTGATATTAACACATTACTGAAACTATATGATATAATAAGATCATTGAAACGCGCGCTAAAAACGAATTAAAATGATCAAGTCGCAGATCCGGCTTCGCCGGATCTGCGGTGGGAGAGAATGCGGGGCTTCGCCCCGTTCCCCCACACTGATTTATAAATAAATCAGTGCTCCCCCTATTATCATACACGGAGGAAAATGTGAAATGAAAACTTCAATAATCGGATACCCAAGAATCGGCTGCCTTCGCGAACTCAAATTTGCAAGCGAAAAATATTTCCGCGGCGAGATCACAGCTGCTGAACTTGAAAAGACAGCTAAGGAAATAAGAAGCTATAATCTTCAGTTACAGAAAAAAAGCTGTCTCGATTTCATCCCGTCAAATGACTTCTCTTACTACGACGGAATTCTTGACACGGCTTTCCTTTTAAACGCTGTTCCTGAAAGATATACATCACTCGGTCTTTCTTCACTTGATACATACTTCGCAGCAGCAAGAGGATATCAGGGCGACAAGGGCGACGTTAAGGCTCTTGCAATGAAGAAGTGGTACAACACAAACTATCACTACATGGTAGCCGAGATCGATGACAGCACTGAAATAAAGCTTAACGGTACAAAGCCTTTCGATCTCTTCAAGGAAGCTCTTGACGCAGGTGTAAAGACAAAGCCGGTTGTTATCGGTGCTTTCACCTTCCTTAAGCTCGCAAGATACAAGGGTACAAAGAAAGCTGCGGATTTCGTTAAGGAAACTGCAAAGGCTTACTCAGACCTTCTTAAGAAGTTTGCTGAACTCGGCGCAGAATGGATCCAGTTTGACGAACCTTCACTTGTAAAGGACCTCACAGCCGAAGACATTAAGCTCTTTACAGATCTTTACAAAGAGATTCTTGCACACAAGGGTTCAGTTAAAGTAATCGCTCAGACATATTTCGGTGATGTCCGTGACTGCTGCAATGAACTCTGCGGACTTGATTTCGACGGTATCGGTCTTGACTTCTATGAAGGAAAGAAATCACTCGAACTCGTTGAAAAGAACGGTTTCCCGAAGGACAAGGTTCTTTTTGCAGGCGTCGTAAACGGTAAAAACATCTGGCGCAACAACTACGCAAAGACATTAAATATTTTAAATACACTTAAGAAATATGCTTCTGAGATCGTGATCAGCACATCATGCTCACTTCTCCACGTTCCATGCACTCTTGCAAATGAAACAAAGCTTGCAGAAAACGTTAAGAAGCACTTCTCATACGCAGAAGAAAAGCTCGGCGAACTTGCTGAACTTAAAGTTATCGTTTCTTCTGCCGCTCCTGAAAACACAGAAGAATTCAAAAAGAATGCTGCTCTTCACGCAGAAACAAGAGAAGGAAGCAACCAGGCTGTAAAAGACAAGGTGGCAGCTCTTACAGAAAAGGATTTCGTAAGACTCCCTGCATTTGCAGAACGTGAAAAGATCCAGAAGGAACGTTTTAAGCTTCCGCTCTTCCCTACTACAACGATCGGTTCATTCCCGCAGACAGATGAAGTAAAATCAGCCCGTAAGCAGTTCAGAAACGGTGAACTCTCTGCAGAAAACTACGAAAAGTTCATCGAACAGAAGATCGCTGAATGCGTAGCTTTGCAGGAAGAGATCGGACTCGACGTACTCGTTCACGGCGAATTCGAACGTAACGACATGGTCGAGTACTTCGGCGAATGCCTTGACGGATACATCTTCACAGAAAAGGCATGGGTACAGTCATACGGTACAAGATGCGTTAAGCCTCCTGTTGTATGGGGCGACATTTCAAGAGCAAAGCCTATGACAGTAAGATGGTCTGTATATGCACAGAGCCTTACAGAGAAGCCGATGAAGGGTATGCTCACAGGTCCTGTTACAATTCTCAACTGGTCTTTCCCGCGTGAAGATATAACACTTAAGGAAAGTGCTTTCCAGATCGCTCTTGCCATCCGTGAAGAGGTTCTTGACCTCGAAGCAAACGGTATAAGCATTATTCAGGTAGATGAAGCTGCTCTCCGTGAAAAGCTTCCACTTCGTAAATCAGACTGGAAGGAAGATTACCTTGACTGGGCAATTCCTGCATTCCGTTATGTTCACAGCGGCTGCAGACCTGAAACACAGATCCACACACATATGTGCTACAGCGAATTCGCTGATATAATCAAAGAGATCGACGACATGGATGCTGACGTTATTACATTCGAAGCATCAAGATCAGATCTTACTATACTTGACGTACTCAAGGAAAACAACTTCCGTACTGAAGTTGGTCCTGGCGTATATGATATTCATTCACCAAGAGTTCCTTCAAAGGAAGAAATCATAGAAGCAGTCAGAAAAATGAAGGAACGCATCCCGGCTGAAAAGCTCTGGATAAATCCTGACTGCGGACTAAAAACGAGAGGAAATGCTGAAACTGTCCCAAGTCTTAAGAACCTTGTGGCGGCAGCATCAGAGGTAAGAAAATAAAAAAATGAAAACTGCTGATATATTCAAAACCAAGACTGTATTCTCACTTGAAATATTCCCGCCGAAGCCTGATGCTGACGAGAGCGTTATCTACAACACTCTCGACAAGCTTACAGACATCTCCCCTGACTTCATAAGTGTAACATACGGAGCAGGCGGCGGCAAAAACGGCGCGAAAACGATCCAGATAGCATCAGACATCAAAAACAAATACCATGTGGAAAGCATTGCCCACATGCCTTGCATAAATCTTACCAAGGATCAGGCTGCGTCAATACTCGACAACATGGTAGCACACGGCATTGAAAACGTACTCGCTCTCAGAGGCGATATTCCTGAAGGAACTGTTTCACCGGGAGACTTCACACATGCTGATGACCTCATCACATTTATTCAGGACAACTACGACTTAAACATTCTTGCTGCATGCTATCCGGAAGTTCATCCGGAGAGTACGGGAGCTGTTGATGATCTTAAGTGGCTCAGACACAAGGTAGACTGCGGCGCAGATCATCTTATCTCACAGCTTTTCCTTGATAATGAATATTTCTTCAGCTTTCTTGAAAAGGCACGCATTGCCGGTATAAACGTACCGATCGAAGCCGGCATCATGCCTGTAACAAATAAAAAACAGATCGAAAGAATGGTAAAGATGTGCGGTGTTGAGCTTCCGAAGAAGTTCATCCGTGTACTCGAAAGATACGAAGATAACGACATCGCTCTCCGCGACGCAGGTATCGCATACGCAGTAGACCAGATCACTGATCTTATCGCAGAAGGTGTTGACGGAATCCACCTTTACACAATGAACAATCCGTACATTGCGCACAAGATATATGACGCAGTTCAGAACCTTGTAGCAGCAAAGGCCAATGCCTGCTGATCTGATAACAGGAGATAACTTATATAAATAAAAAACGGCATGACTAACCAGTTTTATCAATGGTTTAAGTCATGCCGTTTTTTGTTACTATGAAAATCATTTATGGCATTCTGTAATTATGTATTCGGTTTCGCCGTCTTCATTAACTGATGTGTCTGAGATGTATGACAGAGTGCTGCCGTCTGATGAAAGAATGATTTCGCGGCAGTTTCCGCCGTACTCACCTGTGCTGGTAACAAAGCGTATCTTGTGGTCACCGTCTTCAGTTTTTGTTTCGTCGAAATACGAAACGCCGCTTTCGAATCCGTCTTCACCTGATGCAGATACCTTGTATGGTTTGTCTCCGCTTCCGTCTGCGAAAGTGATGGTAAATCCGCCGTCAGCAGACTTCCAGGTTCCTTTGAGAAGATCAAATATCTCACTCTTTGAAAGTCTTACCTTTCTGCCGGATGTGCCGCTTTCTGAAGTTTCTCCTTCAGCCGAGCCTTCACCGTCACCTGATTCGTATGAGCCTTCACCGTCAGAAGAAGCATTTTCTTCTTCCTTCAGCTGAAAATCATCAAGATCTCCTAGATATGTACAGCCGTTTTTTTCGCCCTTATTCGTAAGGAGAAATTTAAATTCCTCGTTTTTGAGATCCTTGACTTTAAGGTTTGTGTTTTCATTCAGTTCAACCTCAGCCATAGTAACAGCACTGACATCTCCCTTTATGGAAACGCTGTTTTTTTCAGTGTCAAAACTGCATTCTATGTTTTCCGTGATCTCATTTTCCTCGGCATCGTATACCTTGACTGTAACATCTTCCGCTTCAAAGTTTTCAATGGCGAAATTGAGTTTGAGCTCCTCTTCTGACTCGGTTGAATTCAGAAGCTTGATGGAAGTCTCATCTTCTTCGTAAATAACGTTATCTGCGTATTCGTACTTAGTCCCATCCTCCTTGCCGCATCCGGTGAGGGATGCAAGAGCAAAAACAGATGACAGCATTATAATTAACAGTTTACGTTCCATAGCATAACTCCCCTTGTCATAAATCGTTCCGGAACTACAGTAATTTTACTGCTGTTAAGATCCGATGATTTAAGAAAAGCACAGATAAATACAGATCTATGCTGCACCCGTACTCGATTATGTATAGATTATAACATATTTTTAATTATAAAACAAGCGTTTTCACCAAATTTTCATTACTTTATATTCTTCAGCTTCTACGGCACTTTTAAGCACTTCATCCGGAACATCCGCAGTTAAAGTTACAACAGCTTTGTTCTCCTCATGACTTGCAGAAGCACTTTCCACTCCGTCAACCGCTTCAAGAGCTTTCTTTACATGAGCCTCACAGCGAGGGCACATCATTCCTTCGATCTCAATAGTTTTTGTCATAGTTTTTTCCTCCGTTTTCATTTCTCCGGCAAATTCTTTTCCGGAATAATTCTGTTTTATTTTTTTATCATGACTGTCATCATGAATTTTAACAAGATTCAGTCTGAGAGCGTTCATACAAACGCAGAAACTTGAAAGCGCCATCGCAGCTGCTCCGTATGCCGGTTTCATTTCAATACCGTAAAGCCCCATTGCAAGCGGAATGCAGAAAGCATTGTAAATAAATGCCCAGAAAAGATTTTCGTGAATGTTTCTTATAGTGGCACGGCTCAGCCTTATTGCGGCTGAAACATCAGTAAGCCTGTTTTTCATTATTACTATGTCGGCAGCATCAACAGCAACATCCGCTCCTGCTCCTATCGCTATACCCGTATCTGCTGTGACGAGTGCCGGAGCATCGTTTATTCCGTCGCCGACCATTATAGTCTTTGCCTGCTTTTTCAGAATATCAACACATCTTGATTTTCCGTCAGGAAGAACTCCTGCGACAACGTCATCCACTCCTGCCTCAGCGCCTATAGCTGCAGCAGTGCGTTCATTGTCTCCCGTTATCATCACAACACTGATGCCCATGCCCTTAAGCTCCCTGATGGCTTTGGCGGAATCTTCCTTTATCGTATCAGCTACTGCTATAAGGCCGATATATTCATTATTCCGCATAAAAAGAAGCGGAGTTTTTCCCTCTGAAGCAAGCGTATCTGCTTTTTCACGTATTTCCGCCGACAGTTTTACTTTTTCTGAAATGAATTTCAGACTGCCGCCTGTAAGTATATTGCCTTCAAGCTTTGCAGTGAGTCCGTTTCCGGGAAGCGCTTTAAAATCAGTTACTTCTGTGACTGTAAGTCCTTCCGCCCTTTCGGTAACTGCTTTTGCAAGCGGATGTTCACTTTTTGCCTCAAGTGATGCAGCCAGTATAAGCAGTTCTTTTTCAGAGATCTTTTCCGGAATTATATCGGTGACCTTCGGTTTTCCCTCAGTTACGGTGCCGGTTTTGTCAAGTGCCGCTATTCCTGTCCGGCCTGCCAATTCAAGAGATTCTGCAGTTTTGTAGAGAATACCGTTCCTTGCACCTACTCCGCTTCCCACCATTATTGCAACCGGTGTGGCAAGTCCCAGCGCACAGGGACAGCTGATAACAAGTACGGAAATAGCTCTGGCAACAGCAAATCCGGTTTCCTTTCCTGCCAGCATCCATCCGGCAAATGTCAGCAAAGACAGACAAATAACAGAAGGCACAAATATTCCTGATACTTTGTCTGCAGTTCGTGCAATAGGTGCCTTGGTCGCTGATGCATCGGAAACTGTCTTTATTATCTGAGAAAGAGTTGTATCCTCACCTACTCGTGAAGCACGGCAGCGTATATATCCTGAAGTATTTACAGTCGCCGCCGAAACAGGAGAACCTTCTTCCTTATCCACAGGAATGCTTTCACCTGTGAGTGCAGATTCATCAACTGATGACGAACCGAAAACGACCACCCCGTCAGCCGGAATTTTCCCGCCTGGTCTTACGGCAAAAATATCTCCGGGTTTTAATTCAGAAATGCTTACTTCCCGCTCCTCACCGTTTTCATAAAGCACAGCTGTTTCAGGACGGAGCTTTACCAATCCCTTAAGAGCGTCCGTAGTACGTCCCTTTGAAACTGCTTCAAGCAGTTTTCCGACAGTTATAAGTGTCGGAATCATAGCAGCAGATTCGAAGTAGAGATTCATTCCGTACTTCATAACTGTCTCATGGTCACCGCTTCCCTGTGCAAGTATCATAGCAAAGAGTTCAAAAAGAGAATATCCGAAAGATGCTCCTGACCCGAGTGCCACCAGCGTATCCATGTTCGGAGCACCGTGGAGAAGCGATCTTACACCGCTTATGAAAAACTTTGAGTTTATCATCATTATCACTATTGCAAGGAGCATTTCAAACACTCCGAGAAATACGTGATTGTCAAAAGCAGCCGGTGCGGGGAACCCCCACATCATATGCCCCATTGAAAAATACATTAATACTATAAGTACGATACCTGAACTTATAAGTCTTTTTTTCATTTTCGGAGTTTCGGTATCCTTCAGTATTTCTTCAGTCCCGTGACTGATTTCATCCCGTGAACTGCCTTTTCTTGAAGCTCCGTAACCTGCTTTTTCAACAGCCTTTATTATATCTTCCGCAGAAGCCGTGCCTTCCACTCCCATGGAATTTGTAAGCAGACTTACAGCACAGCCGGTTACTCCGGGCACTGAAGACACTGCTTTTTCCACCCTTGTGCTGCAGGCGGCACAGCTCATGCCTGTAACATTATACTGTTCCATATTACTTCCTTTCAGTCAACCTGGTTAGCAATTTCTAACTATATTAAATTATAGCATTTATACCTGACAGCGTCAATACCATACCCCTGCCTCATACCATCAGTAAAGTAATAATTGTATACAAATTTTGCACAGCTTAAAGAATACAAATACATTCTTCGTCAATAATTCTAAAAATTATCCGAATGCCGATTGACTTTTTAAGCAGTTTAAGCTATACTATAATTGTAAAGTTAAATACGCCATGTGCGGTGGTGCAAATAATCTGATAAAAATTTGTACCATAGACAAATCACAGGAGGGATTGTATACCTATGACGTGTACAAGAAACTGGAAACGTGTTCTGTCATTAGTCGTTTCAGGAATGATGGCAGTAACGTGTATTTCGTTTCCAAAAAACAATGAGCCGACCAGTGTTTATGCTGCTGAGCCGAACATCGAAAGTTTTTCGTTAAGCGATGTTAAAATGACAGATGCATACACGGTCAATGCCTACTCAAAAGAGATCAAGTATCTGCTCTCTTTTGACACCGGAAAACTGCTTGCCGGTTTCCGTGACAATGCAGGCCTTTCGACAAACGGTGCAACAAGATACGGCGGATGGGAAAACTCACTCATCGGCGGCCACACTGTCGGACATTATCTGACAGCTATTGCACAGGCTTATGCCAATCCTCTGACAACTTCCGAACAGAAAGATGCTTTGTACAAGAAAGCAAAGGATCTTATCGACGGAATGAAAGTATGTCAGCAGAATTCAAAGGGCAAGCCGGGATTCCTCTGGGCAGCAAACATCAAAAACCGCAGTAATGTTGAACAGCAGTTCGACAATGTTGAAAACGGAAAAACAAACATCATCAACGAAGCATGGGTTCCGTGGTACACAATGCATAAACTCATTGCCGGTATAGTTGATGTTTACAATCTCATGGGCTATGAACCTGCTAAGGATGTTGGTTCAGCACTCGGTGACTGGTGCTACAACCGTGCTTCTAAGTGGAGCGATCAGACTCACAACAAGGTACTCTCAGTTGAATACGGCGGAATGAACGACTGTCTTTATGAGCTTTATCTCATAACCGGAAAAGACAATCACGCCGTTGCAGCTCACTACTTTGACGAAACTGCACTTCATGAAAAGGTTCTCAAGGGTGGAACTGATGTCCTCAACGGAAGACACGCAAACACTACTATTCCGAAGTTCATCGGTGCTCTCAAGAGATACATCGCAGTTGACGGCAAGACAATAAACGGTCAGAAAGTAGATGCTTCCAAATATCTGCAGTACGCTGAAGCTTTCTGGGATATGGTAGTAACTCACCATACATACATCACAGGCGGTAACAGTGAATGGGAACACTTCGGCAAGGACGATATTCTCGATGCCGAAAGAACAAACTGTAACTGTGAAACATGTAACTCATACAACATGCTCAAACTCAGCCGTGAACTCTTCAAGATCACAGGCGAAAAGAAGTACATGGATTTCTATGAGAATACATATTACAACTCAATTCTCTCGTCACAGAACCCTGAAACAGGTATGACAACATACTTCCAGCCGATGGCTACAGGATACTTCAAGGTATATTCATCAGAATTCAATCACTTCTGGTGCTGTACAGGAAGCGGTATGGAAAGCTTCACAAAACTCGGTGACACAATGTACATGCACAAGGGTAACACTCTTTACGTAAACTACTACCAGAGTTCAGTTGTGAACTGGGCAGACAAGAACGTTAAAGTTACCCAGGAAAGCACTATTCCGAACGGAAATACAACAAAATTCACGATTGACGGTTCCGGATCACTTGAATTCCGTTTCCGTATTCCTGACTGGCAGGCTGACAATATGACGATCTCAGTCAACGGCAGCAAATACAACTACAAAACTGAAAATGACTACGCTGTAGTTTCAGGCGATTTCAGTTCAGGCGATAAAATTGAACTTACTATCCCTCTGGCAGTTAAGGCTTACCCTCTTCCGGACAACCCGTCATCATACGCCTTCAAGTACGGCCCGGTAGTTCTCAGTGCTGAGCTCGGAACTTCAAACATGAAGCAGGGTACAACAGGTATGAACGTTTCAATTCCTGCTGATGCAGTTACTCCGACAAAGACTATCAACCTCAAGGATTCAAGCGGTACCCTCTCCTCATATATGTACAAGATCAATGACTATATGAAGAAGGATGCTAACTCACTCAAGTTCACACTTACAGGTGCTGATACAACACTTACATTCACACCTCACTATCAGCAGTACAAGCAGCGCTACGGTATCTACTGGATATTCAAGGCATCAGGCAATGCTGTTGAAGAAGATATCCCGCGTGCAAAGGAAACTGTAATTGATACAGTTCAGCCTGGTTACGGCCAGTATGAAAACGACGAGCTCCATGCAATGGACGAACAAAACTCAGTAAGCGTAACAGACGACAGTACTTACCGCTACGCAACAAAGGGCGGTCACTTCAAATACCAGATGGCTGTTGACAAGGATGCTGCCTACACACTTCTTCAGGTAACATTCAGAAAAGCTGACAACGGCAAGCCGATCGTGATCACGGCAGGAAACAGAATACTCTTCCAGGGCAAGCTTGATTACTCAGGCAGCGAAGATGTATACAATGTAAGCTACATCATTCCTGACTATGTACTCACAGACTGCGTAAAGAATATTGATGCTAACGGCACAACATATGACGTCATCGACATCGGCTTCTCATCAGGATCAACTGCTGATTCAGCAAGAGTATGTGACTTTATCTACACAAAGGCTGTAAAACCTGACTATCAGATTGACAGCTCGATAGCTTACTTCGTTGACTGCGGTGACCACAATACAAGAACTGCATCAAACGGTGACAAATACGGTTACTACAACTCACTTACAGAACAGCTTTACGGACCAGACCAGGTTACAGGAATGAAATGGGGTCTCGTTGATGATCCTTCCGACCAGTACGGCGGAAGCAAAAACAGCAAGGGTCTTTACACGGCTAACACATGGTGCGACGAAAGAAACACACAGGACGGAAGAGCTAAAACAGCATCTTTCCGTTACACAAAGAACCAGTACGAAAACAACATCGACCGTCATCTCGACTACCGTTTCGATCTTCCGAACGGCAAGTACTCAGTTGAAATGTGCTTCAGCGATCCGTGGTCATGCTCGACCTCACCTACTGTATATCAGGTAGACGGATCAGGAAAGAAGACTGCAGTTGCTGAAAACTGCGCAACTGACAGCAGAACTGCTTCAAAGGGTAATGTTACTGTTACAGACGGAACACTCAACTTAAGCATTACATCAGCTGACAAGGCTATCAATGTAAACTACATCATCATCCGTGCTGTAGATGTTGAAAAGCTCCCTGAAGCGGAAGCATTTGCTGTAAAGGGAGATGTCAACGCTGACGGTTCATGCACCACAGCTGATCTGGTTGCACTCCGCAGCTTCATGCTTGGCGCAAAGACAACTCTTGAAGATGCTTCAGCTGCAGACTTCGATTCAGACGGTAAGATCACCATCATTGACTTCTGTCTCTTAAAGCAGACACTCATGAAATAATTATCATTCAGAAGATATAAAACGATCTCTTAAAAAACGACCAGCCTATCCTGATGTGCAGCCTGCACAGACAGGATAGGCTGGTTTTTTATTATACAAATTTCTTCACGATAAAAAACAGCCCCTGACGTCATTTACGTTCAGAGGCTGTTTTTGTTTTACGAACAGATTTTCATAAAACTTTACACATTATTTTTTAATATATCAGGTACTTTCTTTTTCTGCGAGAGTCCACGGAACAGATTCTGAATGGACTTTTTTTCCGTTGAGAATATCAATAAGCTTATTAGCCGCAATAGAGCCTATGTTTCTGTCATCATACGACATTGAAGTTATACGTACAGGTGATATTTCACTGAAATTGCTGTTATCAAAACTTGCAACCGCAATGTCTTCAGGGATACGCTTGCCGCACTGAGTCAGTGTTCTTATAAGACGTATAGCTATGTCATCGTTATAGCATACAACTGCTGTTGAGTCACCGATACGTGAAAGTATCGCATCGGCATCGGAAAGTATCTGTTCCTTTGACTCTGTAGTATACCAGATGACCTTTTCGTCTCCCACAAGTCTGCCTGCATCGCGCAGAGCAGAAATATAGCCTAAGTAACGCTGATGTCCCTGAATGTCATCGCTCTTGAAAAAACCTGCGATACGTTCATGTCCTTTGCCGAGCAGGAAGTTTACGAGTTCATACCCGCCGCTTCTGTTGTCAGCACACACTGAAATTGTACCCTGAAGTTCAGGATAATAGCTGTTAAAAAATACGACAGGAATACGACGTTTGAATAATCTTGCGTACAAATCAAAATTCGGGTTTGGCATAGCTGTTTTTGTACCTTCTATAAGGAAACCGTCGATTGGTTTGTTAAGAAGATCTTCAAGAATAGTTCTTTCACTGTATACCCTGTTTCCTGTAGCAGCAAGGACAGGAGTATAACCGTTGGCTGAAAGCACTGATTCAACAGCACGTAACTGTCCGGGGAATATATAGTCATCAATATAGGTGGCGATAACAGCTATAATGTGACTGCGCGGACTGGAGCCCTTACCCTTTACCACAGACCCGCTTCCCTGTCTTTTAACGATCAGGTCTTCGTTCACAAGTATCTGAAGTGCTTTTCGTACAGTCTGGCGGCTCATGCTGTACTTTGCTGAAAGTTCCTCCTCGGTAGGAAGACTTTTTCCCTCAGGATACTTTCCGGAACGAATGCCTTCCTTGAGTTCTGCTGAAAGCATTTCGTACTTTTTCAAATTGCATACAACTCCTTATTCGATTGTAACGTGTTCTTATACAAATATAATACATCTAAAAACTGTGTTTGTCAATAACATGTACGCATTTTTAAGACATAAGTACTATTTTTCGCGTACAATTTGGCAATACTGCACAATAGTTTTTGCAATATTCTATCTAATTTAGTTCTTGAAATCATATTATGTATTATGTTACAATATAAACAACCTGATGAGATGTGTTCAGAAGCAAAAATTTGTATGTGTAATTGATGACAATATTCTCATCCTAAGGGCGAAAATTCATTATCAATTTCTTTAATTGTAAGAGATCAGGAGGAAAAACATGAAAATCAAAAAGACTTTAGCTATCTTATTCAGCTTAACACTCGGACTTGCAGCATTCACAGGATGCGGTCCTGCAAACTCAGGTTCAGACGCAGGTTCTGATGCTCAGAACAAGCCAGCTGAAAATTCTGCTTCTGACGGAAACACAGACGCTGACAGCACATCTTCAGACAAGCTTATCAAAGTCGGCATCATCAACAACGATCCTAATGAATCAGGATACAGAAATGCAAACGACAAGGACATGAAAGCAATGTTCACTGAAGCAAACGGCTACGATGCACAGTTTGCATACAGCCTCAAGAACGAGGAACAGATCGCAGCTGCTCAGAAATACATACAGGACGAAGTTGACTACCTTCTCATTTCAGCAGCAGGTACATCCGGCTGGGACAGCGTTCTTAAGGATGCTCAGACTCAGGGAATCAAGGTCATCCTCTTTGACCGTACGATCGATGCTGATGAAAGCCTCTACGAAGCTTCAATCGTTTCAGATATGGCCAAGGAAGGTGAAACAGCTGTAAACTGGCTGGCTTCACAGAATCTCGACGAATACAACATCGTACATATTCAGGGTGTTGTAGGTTCTTCAGCTCAGATCGGACGTACAGGTGCACTTGATAAAAAGGCAAAGGCTGAAGCAAACTGGAACATTGTAACACAGCAGACTGCTGAATGGAACGCAGAAACAGCTCAGCAGATCGTTCAGTCAGTTATCGACGCCGGCACAAAGTTCAACGTAATCTACGCTGAAAACGACGACATGGCCAAGGGTGCTGTTGCAGCTCTTGACAAGGCAAACATCAAGCACGGTGTAGGTCAGGATGTTATCGTAATGGGCTTTGACTGCAACATGTGGGCTCTCGAAGAACTCCTTAAGAAGAACTGGAACTACGACGGACAGTGCAATCCGTTCCAGGCTTCATACATCGACGAGATCATCAAGGATCTTGAAAACGGAAAGGCTCCGGCCAGCAAGGTCGTAATCATGGAAGAAAAGGGCTTCGATGCTGAAACAATCACACAGGCTGATGTTGACCAGTACGGAATCTGATGATATTGCGATCATAAAGTCTTCTTAAAATCATATATAAAAAGCGCGGCTCTGAATATATGGATAATAATCATCCTTGTTTTCGGGACGCGTTTTTTTTGAGAATTTTGCGTTTATTTAAGTATTATTTTTATTGTTTTTATCGTATAGGGATGCTTTAGCGCTGTTTTTCAGCTTAATAAAATAATGATAACGGAGGCGATATCATGCAGGATGACGTTATTTTACGGCTCGAAGGCATCTGCAAGGAATTCCCCGGAGTAAAGGCTCTGTCAAATGTTCAGTTCACTCTGCACAAAGGCGAGATCCATGCACTCATGGGTGAAAACGGTGCCGGAAAATCAACTCTCATCAAAGTTCTCACAGGTGTTTACCAGAAGGACGCCGGATCCATTTACATGGAAGGTTCACCTGTGACCATAAACTCAACTCAGGACGCTCAGAAATCAGGTATCAGTACAGTTTATCAGGAGATCACACTTTGTCCTAACCTGACGGTTGCCGAAAACATGTACATCGGACGTACAAATGAAATGACAACCAGCTGGAAAAAGATGAACGCCGGAGCAAAAAAGCTTCTCGACTCACTTCAGATACCTGCCTCCCCTACTCAGCAGCTGAGTGACTGTTCAATTGCAGTCCAGCAGATGGTTGCCATCGCACGTGCAGTGGACATGGACTGTAAAGTTCTTATTCTCGACGAACCAACATCTTCTCTTGACGAGCGTGAAGTTGAAAAGCTCTTCAGGCTCATGACTGACCTTAAATCACGCGGCGTAGGTATTATATTTGTAACACACTTCCTTGACCAGGTATACTCAGTATGTGACCGCATTACTGTACTGAGAGACGGAACTTTCGTCGGCGACTATCTTATAAGCGAACTTCCGAGAGTTCAGCTTGTATCAAAAATGATGGGCAAGGAACTCGACAGCTTCGATGACATCAAACAGGAAGAGATCGCTGATACTATTGACAGAAAAAGTGCTCCTGTATTTGAAGCTGAGGGACTTTCAAGCGCTGCCGGTGTAAATCCTTACGACTTTTCTATCAGAAGAGGCGAAGTAAACGGCTTTACCGGTCTTCTCGGTTCCGGCCGAAGCGAATCAGTAAGAGCTATCTACGGCGCTGACAAGGTAACAGGCGGCAGAGTCATGATGGACGGAAAAGAAATAAAGATAAAGAAGCCTATTGATGCCATGAAGCAAGGAATAGGCTATCTTCCGGAAGACAGAAAGCACGACGGTATAATCGGTGATCTTTCTGTAAAGGACAACATTATTCTTGCTCTTCAGGTAATGAAGGGAATGTTCAAACCTATCCCAAAAGCCGAGGCTGACAAATTCGCAGACGAATATATAAAGCTTCTTGGTATCAAGACTGCATCTGCTGATACACCGATCAAATCACTTTCAGGCGGAAATCAGCAGAAATGCATACTCGCCAGATGGCTTCTTACAAATCCGGTATATCTCATTCTTGACGAACCTACACGAGGAATCGACGTAGGCACAAAGCTTGAGATACAGAAACTTGTACTCAAACTCGCAGCAGAAGGCAAAAGCGTGACCTTTATCTCATCTGAGATAGATGAAATGCTCCATGTATGCAAACGACTAATCGTAATGCGTGACAGACATGTTGTCGGCGAGCTTACAGGCGAGGATCTGACACAGACAAAGATAATGTCCACTATTGCCGGAGGTGAAAAGAAGTAATGGCACAAAACAGTTTATCAAAGGATCAGAACTTCTTTTTAAAGATCATTAGAAAACAGATCTTTATCCCGATTGCTGCTCTGCTCGTTCTGATGCTCTTCAATCTCATTGCAGACCCTTCCTTCTTCAGAGTGGAACTGGGCACAAGCAGTCTCGGATATCCTGTACTTAAAGGAAATCTTATCACAATACTCGACAACGCATCAGAACTTGTCATTCTTTCTATCGGTATGACACTTGTTACATCTGCTTCAGGCGGACAGGATATTTCCGTAGGTGCTGCAATAGCACTCGCAGGAAGCGTAGTGCTCAGAGTTCTGTGCGGAACGGAAGCAAGACCGGATCATATGCATGCTCCTATAATAGTCGCATTTCTTGTCTGCTGTATAGTTGCAATGCTTTTCGGTGCATTCAACGGTGTACTTGTTGCTTACTTCAAGCTTCAGCCGATGGTAGCAACACTCATACTCTTTACAGCCGGACGTTCGATCGCGGCATGGATCAACAACAACCAGCTCCCGATCATTTCTGAGCCTCAGTTCGGTTACTTCGGAAACTTCTTCCCTGGAATACCGATACCGTCTCCGATATTTATAGCTGTGCTGTTCATGATAGTCACCGCACTTGTAATGCGTTTTACAAAGCTTTCACTCTTTACACAGTCAGTTGGTATAAACGCTGAATCTTCAAGACTTAACGGTATCAATCCTCAGCTCATCAAATTTCTGACTTACGTGATCCTCGGCTTCTGCGTTGCAGTTGCAGGATTTATCAAGGTAAGCCGTCTTTCTACTATCAACTACTCAGTAATTGCCAAAGATATAGAAATGGATGCCATTCTTGCTGTTGCTCTCGGCGGAAACGCACTCAGCGGAGGTAAGTTCAGTATTTCATCTTCGATAATAGGCGCTTATGTTATCCAGTTTCTCACGATAACACTTTACAAGTTTGAAGTTCCTGCAGCTGCCCTTCCGGCATACAAGGCTGTCGTAGTAATCATACTCGTTGTCCTCAGTGCGCCTGTAGTACGCAAAAAGCTGGCTGATCTGAAGAAAAACTTCACTGCAAAGGAGGCAAATTAAATGAAAAAGAAACTGACTGATTCTAATTTGCTTCTTATAATCACTGTTGCAGTATTCATCCTGATGTATACCTGTGCAGTAACAATGCTCGGAGGCGGTTTTACAAAGCCTCAGACATTTTTGAATATTTTCAACGAAAACGCCGCTCTTATAATAATCTCATGCGGAATGAGCCTTGTAATGATAACAGGCGGTATCGACATTTCAGTAGGTGCTGTCACATCACTCGTATGTATGTGCTGCGCAGTTCACCTTGACTTCAACGGCGGTAATGTGTTTACGGCCATCCTGATAGCCCTCGGCATCGGTCTCCTTTTCGGACTTGTTCAGGGTTTGCTTATTGCTTATCTTGATGTTCAGCCGTTCATCGTTACTCTTGCTGGTATGTTCTTTGCACGCGGTCTCACCACTATTGTAAACAGCACTCAGTTCAATGTAGAGAATCCGCAGTTCAAAGCTCTCAAGGATACAAGATTACTTATTCCTGGTATCGGTTCATACAACAAAAAAGGAATATTCATTCCGGCTTATATCGAGATCGGTGTAGTAGTTGCACTTCTTACAGTTGCAGTGCTCTTCATTCTCTTGAAATGGTTCCGTCTCGGAAGAAGCTTATACGCAGTCGGCGGAAATGCACAGAGTGCAAACATGCTTGGCATCAACGTAAAGCGCACAAAATTCTTTGCTTATCTTATCTGCGGATTCCTTGCTGGCATAGGCGGATTTGTATACTTCCTCCACGTAGGATCAGGTTCACCTTCACACGCCAGCGGAGCTGAGATGAACGCCATTGCATCATCCATCATAGGCGGTACAATGCTCACAGGCGGTTCCGGAAATATCATAGGCACTCTCTTTGGTGTAATGTCACTCAGTACGATCAAGAATATCGTTGCTTCACTTGGTCTTGACGACGCATGGTGGACAAACATAACTGTTGCTGCAATGATCTGTATCTTCATCGTGATCCAGAGTGTTGTTCTCTCAAGAAAAAACAAATCAAGCCACTGAGAACAGGAGTTGTAGTATGCATACTAATGAAAAATTCAAACAATGCCTTGGCATTGAACTGGGCTCCACCAGGATTAAGGCTTCCGTCATTGACAGCAGTTTCGAGCCGGTATCTTCCGGCGACTACACCTGGAAAAGCTCATACATTAACAGAATCTGGACATACAATCTTGAAGAGGTCTGGAAAGGCCTTAATGAAGCTCTGAGCAAAGCAGATGTCTCATCGGTCGATGCGGCCGGTATTTCTGCAATGATGCACGGTTATCTTGCATTCGACAAAGACTGGAATCTTCTCGTTCCTTTCCGTACATGGCAGAACACAATAACCGGTGAAGCGGCTGATGAACTTACAGAACTTTTTAAATTCAATATTCCGCAGCGCTGGAGCATCGCTCATCTTTATCAGGCTGTTCTTAACAAAGAAGAACATATTCCGCATCTTGCGCATATAACCACACTTGCAGGATATGTTCACTTCAGACTGACAGGCGTAAATGCAGTCGGTATCGGTGAAGCCTCCGGCATTTTCCCGATAGACAGTGAAAAAGCTGACTATGACAGCGTAATGCTTGACAAATTCGACAGTCTCATGGCCGAAAAGAACTGCGGCATTAAAATACGCGAAGTCCTTCCGAAGGTACTTACAGCCGGAAAAGAAGCCGGAAAGCTTACTGAAGAAGGTGCCGGGCTTCTCGGAAACAGACTGAGACCGGGTATTCCTTTTGCACCTCCTGAGGGAGATGCCGGAACAGGCATGACAGCTACAAACGCAGTTGCGCCGGGAACAGGAAACGTATCAGCCGGCACTTCCGTATTCTCAATGATCGTACTCGACAAAGCTTTAAGCCGGGTTTATCCTGAGATCGATATGGTCACCACTCCTACAGGAAAACCGGTGGCAATGGTGCACTGTAACAACTGCACCAATGACATGAACGCCTGGGTAAAGCTCCTCGGCGAGACAGTTTCACTGTTCGGCGGAAACGATGATACAGGAAACCTTTTTACAAAGCTTTATGAAAAAAGCCTTGAAGGTGACGCTGACTGCGGCGGAGTCATGGTATGCAATTACCTTGCCGGTGAAAGCATAACACATTTTGATGAAGGCCGTCCGATGGTGATAAGAAATGCAGAAAGCAGTTTCACACTTGCCAATCTGACCCGGTCGATGCTCTACTCAACGATCGCGACCCTTAAAACCGGTATGGACATTCTTGCAGGTGAAGGCGTAAAAATCAACTCACTTACCGGTCACGGAGGACTGTTCAAAACTCCGGTAGTCGGTCAGAAATATCTTGCCGCGGCATGCAATGCTCCGGTCACTGTTATGAAGACAGCCGGTGAAGGCGGCCCTTACGGCATGGCTCTTCTGGCAGCATATATGCTTTGCGCAGAAGAATGCGGAACTCTTGAGCAGTTCCTTAACGACAACGTTTTCAGGAACACGGAGGTTTCTGTGATGGATCCTGATGAAACTGATGTAAGCGGCTTTAATAAATATATGGAAAGCTACAGAAATCTGCTCGACGTTGAACGCACCGCAGTAAATTCATTGTAAAAGGAGATAATAGTAATGAAAAAATACGAATTCTGGTTTGTAGTAGGTTCACAGCTTCTCTACGGTGAAGATGTACTTAATACAGTAGCAAAAAGAGCAGAGGAAATGGCAGCTCATCTTTCATCAAAACTTCCGTTCCCTGTAATTTACAAGGTTACAGCAAAGAGCAGTGACGAGATAACAGCTGTGATCAAAGAAGCAAACTACAGAGATGAATGCGCAGGCATTATCACCTGGTGTCACACTTTCTCACCAAGCAAGATGTGGATAAACGGACTGAACGAACTTCAGAAACCATGGTGCCACTTTGCAACACAGTACAACCGTGAGATCCCGAACGAAGAGATCGACATGGACTTCATGAACCTCAATCAGGCTGCTCACGGCGACAGAGAGCACGGATTCATCGGCGCAAGACTTCGCAGTGCAAGAAAGATCATTGCAGGATACTGGAAGGATGAAGACGTACAGAACAGACTTGCTTCCTGGATGCGAACTGCAGCAGGCGCTGCATACTCAAAGGAAATGAGAGTAATGCGTTTCGGCGACAACATGCGTGACGTTGCAGTTACTGAAGGCGACAAGGTAGAAGCTCAGAAGAAGTTCGGCTGGCAGGTAAACACCTGGGCAACCGGCGATCTCGTAAAGGAAATGTCAAAGGTTACTGAAGCTGAAATCGACGCTCTTATGGAAGAATACAGTGCATCATATGACATTGCTACCGACAACATCGAAGCCATTCGTTATCAGGCTAAGGAAGAGATAGCTATGGAAAAAATGATGAAGCGTGAAAAGTGCATGGCCTTTTCAAACACATTCCAGGATCTTTACGGAATGGAACAGCTTCCGGGTCTTGCTTCACAGCACCTCATGTCAAAAGGTTACGGCTACGGCGGCGAAGGCGACTGGAAGGTATCAGCACTTACAGCTATCATGAAGGTAATGGGTGAAAACGGAAACGGTGCTTCGGCATTCATGGAAGACTACACTTATCATCTTGTTCCCGGTTCAGAATACAGCCTTGGTGCCCACATGCTTGAAGTTTGCCCTTCCCTCGCTGCTGACAGACCGAGAATAGAAACTCATCACCTTGGAATAGGCATGAATGAAAAAGATCCTGCCCGTCTTGTTTTCGAAGGCAAGGCAGGTAAAGGAATCGTAGCCTGCATAATCGATATGGGCGGACGTTTCAGACTTATCATTCAGGATATAGAAGCTGTAAAGCCTATTATGGACATGCCTAATCTCCCTGTAGCAAGAGTAATGTGGAAAGCTCTTCCTGACTTAAGAACAGGTCTTGAATGCTGGATCTGTGCCGGCGGTGCTCACCACACTGTTCTCAGCTACGATGTAACAGCTGAACAGATGATCGACTGGGCAAGAATCATGGATATCGAATGCGTTCACATAACAAAGGATACAACAGTTGAAAGCCTTGAACGTGAACTTCTTGTAAATGATCTTGTATGGAAACTTAAATAAGACGCTTCCCCTCCCTTCTTTAATGAACGGAGGGGTAGTTTGAATATGAAAGGAAGATGACTATGCTCGAAGAATTAAGACAGAAAGTTTACGAAGCCAATATGGAGCTTCCGAAAAGAAATCTTGTTACATTTACATGGGGAAACGTCTCCGGTATCGACCGTGAAAGCGGTATCGTGATCATCAAACCATCAGGTGTGGAATATGATGAACTGAGACCGGGTAACCTCGTTGCACTCGACCTTGACGGAAACGTAGTCGAAGGAAAACTGAATCCTTCGTCTGACACAAAGACTCACATCGAACTTTATAAGAGATATCCTGAGATCGGCGGTATCGTACATACACACAGTCCTCATGCTGTCGCATGGGCGCAGGCCGTGAGGGATATTCCATGCTACGGTACTACACATGCAGACTACTTCTACGGACCTGTACCGTGTACAAGAGAGCTTACAAAAGCTGAACTCGATGAAGACTATGAAAAGAACACTGGTAAAGTTATTATTGAGACATTTGAAAGCAGAAGCCTTGACATTGCCGCGGTCCCGGGCGTTATATGTGCAAGCCACGGTCCTTTCACCTGGGGAAAAGACGCTGCCAAAGCTGTTTACCACGCAGTTGTACTTGAAGAAGTTGCTAAAATGGCACTTATGACTGAACAGCTGAAAAAAGATGCACTTCCTGCTCCTGATTACCTTCAGGACAAGCACTTCATGCGTAAGCACGGTCCGAATGCTTACTACGGACAGAAAAAGTAATTATAAGGAAACGGCTGATACCATCGAAAACTTAATGGTGTCAGCCGTTTTTCTGTGCGGCATAAAAAATCGTGTGAACAGAACATATCTGCTCACACGATTTTTATGCTGTATAATTACTTTTTAAGAACTTCCTTTATCGACTTTTCAAGTATTTCAAGTCCTTCGGCAAGAACATTGTCTTCGATAGTAAGCGGAGGCATTACCTTGAGCACACCGTCATGTCTGCCGGCTACTTCAAGTATAAGCTTATTGTCAAAGGCCTTGTGTACGCATTCGATCGCAAGCTTAGGATCAATTCCGTTTAAGTCTATGCCCCAGATAAAGCCTATTCCTCTGATACTGATTCTTTCGTCAAGAGAAGCAATACGTTCATTAAGGAACTTTTCAATTAACGCTGATTTACGCTTTACGTCGCTTTCGAGATTATGGTTATTATAATACTCAATACCGGCCTTGCTTCCCACAAATGCAAGCTGATTGCCCCTGAAGGTTCCGTTGTGTTCCGCAGGGCGGAAAATATCGAGTTCAGGACGAACAAGAACGATGGACATAGGCATTCCAAGTCCGCTTATTGACTTTGACAGCACTACCATGTCAGGTACTATTCCTGCCCTTTCAAACGAGAAGAACATACCTGTTCTGCCGTTGCCGACCTGAATGTCATCCACGATCATTACTATTCCGTGGTCATCGCATATCTTTCTTACAGCTTTCAGCCATTCAGCATCAGCTACATTGATACCGCCTTCAGCCTGAACTGTTTCAAGAATAACTGCTGCCGGCTTGTCAAATCCTGAGTGGTCATCCTCAAGGACTTCCTTAAGGTATTCTATCGAATCGATACGGCTGTTGCAGTAAGGCATAAAGGAGACATTGTCAAGAGGAACTCCTGCTCCCTCACGGCTTATCCTGTCTGTTGTACACGCAAGACTTCCCATGGACATTCCGTGAAAAGCACCTGAAAACGCAAATACATTGGTACGTCCGGTATTTTTTCTTGCAAGCTTCAGTGCAGCTTCAATGGCATTGGTACCTGTTGAACCGCAGCACATTACCTTGTAGTCCAGTTTTCGCGGTATGAGAATACAGTTTTCAAGAGTTTCGATAAATTCTCTCTTCGCCTTTGTATACATGTCGAGAGCGTTTATGATACGGTCACTGCTGAGATAATCAAGAACTGCTGCCTTGATTTCAGGATTGTTGTGTCCGTAGTTGACAGAACCTGCTACAGCGAGAAAATCGATATAACGTTCGCCCTGTTCGGAAAACAGTTCAGCATTTTTTGCTTCATCAAAAACTACAGGGTACTTTCTGCAGTAAGATCTTACATTGGATTCGTATTTTTCAAAAGTTTCAAACATTGTTAGTCTTCTTTCCGACGTTTATTATTACAAAAAAAACTCATTTTTAAACGGTCATTTTTAATTTTATCACTGTAAAAAACAAACGTCAAGTAGTTTAAAGATATTTCTTTATTTTTTTATAAAGATCATTCCCCATGTCCTGCCCGTACTTTTTTACAAGCGCCTTGTTGGCAAGTGCCTTTGAGTCAGTCTTTCCTGAATACTTTACTGCCACTGAAGCAAGATAATCGACATCTTCATTTCCGATTTTCGCTTTGTTAAGATCCTTCTTCACGGTAAGGCTTAAACTGTTTCTCCTGTTACGGTCATTATCTTTTGAGGCTGTACCAGTACCATGTTCCTTAACGACTTTACGGACAAGATCATAGACATCGCTGTAATCGGTGAATATCTGTCTCAGATCGTTGTGTACAGAGGTAAGCATGTGCTTTTCTTCAATATGACTTGTGACAATGTTTGTTATTTCATCTGTAAAGCACGGACTTATCTCACTTTCTCCGATGGCCTTTCTCAGCCTTTCAGCAAGTTCCTTCTTCTGCTGTTCCGTGTCCTGATCATTAACAGTCCTTTCAGTTCTGTTTTTACCGGCTGGTGAAGAAACGTTGTTCTTCTTTACCTTTTTGTCCTGCGTTTCCTTTTTGTTTTTCTTTTTTCCGTCAGCATTATCGCTTTTTATCACCGGAGATCTGCGGACAGAAACACCTTCTGCTTCAGTCCAGAACTTTATTACGTTGTCAAAGTCAGTATCCTTGCTTACGATTATGCACTCAAAATCCTTTCCGGTATTTTTTCCAACAAGATATCCAAGATATGATACAATATGCATATCGGCAGACTGATTTCCGCACGGCACCTTATGGATCTCAAGAGTTGCTGCCTTGTGCCTGTGCAGAATATTCAGGTCAAACTTCGTTGATTTATCAGTAAAGAATACATGGATGTGATCATCGTTTCCGAGAAGTTCGCAGCCTGAAAAGCCCCCTGTACTGACATTTTCAAAGTCAATCAAATAATATTTTTCCAATTTATTTCCCTTCTGTTTTTTCTTTTTTTAAATCGTCCGTCATCAGACATATACATTATAATTTTACATTATCTTATTAATTTTGTCAAGGAAATAAGTTCGTGTTCAGACGGTCAGATAATAGACTAAACGGCATTTGTTGTTATCTTATTCTGTTTGATATGTATTTGAATTTAAGGTCTCCGGCAGTGTTTTTTTAGTTATTTCTATAATTTTTATCTTCGAGGGTTGATTTTTTATCTCAGACGTATTATAATAGATGTAGTAGTATGGATATAGTTAAAGCCCCTATCCAAAAAAACAATACAATACAAATTTTATGAGGTGTTAAAACTATGAATGAAGAATTAAAAAGACTTTATATCGACAGAATGGTAGAAAACCTTACTGTTCTCAGAGCAAAACTCGGCGTTACACAGTCAGAACTCGCAGAGATCGCTGGTATCAGCCGTCAGACTATCCTCTCAGTTGAAAAGAAGCAGCGCGGCATGACATGGAATATGTTCCTTGCTCTTCTTTACATTTTTACTGCAAACGAAAAGACAGTTCCGCTTGTAGACCTCTTCGAGATCAGAACAGACGAACTCGTTGAAGCAATGCAGGGTAAGAAAAAGTAATTTCCCTTATTTAAAAACCTTTAAAGGCTGCAGTCAGATGATCGCTCTGGCTGCAGCCTTCATTTTATTTTGCTTCTCTTTCAAGTCTGAACTGTACTGAACGCTTAAGATATCCGAGATAATCCTCATCACGGCACATAGCCTTGCCTGTGTCATCGGAAAGCTTTGCGACCGGTCTGCCGTTTACGTACTGAAGCTTGATAACTATATTAAGTGCCTTCTCTTCGGTGTCATTCGAACAGAACGTTCCTATGCCGAATGAAACTTTTGTTTTTCCGCTGAAGTAATCATAAAGCTTCTGTGCCCTGTCAAAATCGAGACTGTCACTGAACAGAAGAAGCTTTGTCTTCGGGTCAACACCGTACTTTTTATAGTGCGCTATCATCTTGTCGCCCCAGGCATACGGGTCACCGCTGTCGTGACGAACGCCGGTATAGTTATTTACCATTGAACGGTTAAAGTCGAGCAGGAACAGATCTGTTGTGACTGTATCTGTCAGAGCCGTACCGTTATCGCCGTCATACTCATTATACCAGTCACGCATTGCATAGTGATTTGTATACGCAAGCGGGATAGAATCAATACCCTGATACATCTGAACAAACTCGTGTGCATAAGTGCCGATCGGAGTTACATTATACTTCATAGCAAGATATACGTTTGAGGTACCCACACAGTTCTTTGTTTCTGTAACGAGTCTTCTTACGACCACGTCCTCCCACTCACGTGAAAGTCTTCTGCGGCATCCGAATTCAGCAAAGCTGAAAGTATAGGTACCGTCATTGAAGCCCTTTATCTTTGCGTCAAGCCTTTCTTCTGCTGATCTGCGAAGCTTTTCGTAATCGTATTTCATGCGGAAATAAACTTCATTTACGATCTCAAGAAGATATATCTCAAACTGCATTGCAGAGAACAGCGGACCGTTCACTTCAATGAAAAGCTCACCGTTGTCATCAAGTTTTGCTGTGACATAGTCTCTTATCGGGTGCCACAGTCTTAAAAACTCAACATAGTCCTTCTTGATAAAACGGATGGAACGAAGATAATCAAGTTCCTCCTTTTTAAATGTCAGAGTACAGAGGTGGTCAATCTGTTCGTTGATCTCGTCAACCATTTCCGGAGTGAAAACAACGTCCTTGTTACGGCATTTGAAGAAATACTGTCCGCACAGATCAGTGTGTCTGTGGAAGATGACCTGATCCATGTTGAACTTGTAAAGATCAGTGTCAAGCAGTGAGATAACTATTGGCTCAAGTTTCATTTTTCATTTCCCTTTCTTTCCCGTTTTCACTTTATTCTTTCCTTAATTACAGCAACTGCGCCTTCACGGTCATCCGCCCTGCCGAAATCAAGATGATTTCCGGATTTGTCCCATGCGCAGGCAAGCCATATCTTCTTATCGTTTTCGTACTTGATCTCAACTGTATAGTATACAGGTTCTTCCTTAGCGGACCAGAAGAAGATTATGTCTGAACATTCAAGATATTTTTCAGCGACCGGAATTACCATGTCCATACAGATGCAGTCATCACTGTCCTTTAATACTTCAAGTCTGAACCCTTCATGTTCAGGAACAGGCATCGCTGTGTTTTCAAGAAGAACGTCATCAATGATTCGTTTTAAGAATTCTTCCTTTTCATTTTTCAGACTGTGTGCAAAACCCTCAGGATCATTATAGAATTCTGCAGGCAGAAAATCGTGCTCAATAAAATAGCGCTCATTTCCTTCTTTTATAAGACCAGTCTCTTCATCAGTATTATATGTTATCTCATCGGCAATAAGGAAGTCTCCCTGATGCTCTGAAATATCTTCAAATACTTCCTTCACATCAAGTCCGTTTTCAGTTACCACATAGTAAGCATATACTACCATTCTTAATACAAGAAGAGGATAAGTCACAAAAGAACGGAACATTCTTGCATTGTCGATCAGTGCTCCTGCCGCCATTCCGGCATCGACCTTGATCGTGCTGTAATCAGAATCATATCTGATCCTGATCTCATATTTTTCTGAGAACAGTGCAGCCAGTTCATCGAACTTTGAGGTCTCTTCAATGCTTACCTCATACATAGCCATCGAAATAATACCTTCATTGTCAATAATAAAACGCTGGATAAGCTGAACATTTTTCAGCGGCTCTTCCGTAAATGTGAAGTATTCTCCTGAAGCATAAAACTCATCGTCAATAAGTTCGAAATCAAAAGGAACACCGGCTTTTTCAAGATTACGTTCCATAAATTCCTTGCATTTTTCTTTCATAAAAAGATCCCTTCTTTCCTGTATTTTTCTTTTATAACAACAGCAGCCCAGTAAATAAATGCTCCGACTGCCGCACCTGTCGTGTTGGTGATAATATCATCAACTTCAGTAAGACCTCTGCCTGTTATGTACTGCATGGTCTCAATAAAGCCTGAAAACAAAAAGCCTGATGCCACTATGGCCATTGAACTTCTGAAGTTCCGGTTCACACACGGCAGCAGAAATCCGAACGGAATAAAAAGCAGGACATTCAGTGCTATCTGCATAAACCAGAAAAAATGATCAGGCTGTTCTATCATCGCCTGCATTTCACGGAACGGCTCCAGTACAACTCCCCTGTTATGCGGAGTCCGGAATACCATTGTCTCACGAACGATAAATGTGAGAGACAGTACGGCGATAATATAGATCAGAAAAAGTATATTCGTTATCTCTTTTCTGTTTTCATATAACTTTCTGAGCAACCCCGCACCTCCCTGCTGTAACTTTAACCTGTTATCACCTTTGTTAAAAGTATAGCACATTTGGTTGATTATTTCAAGTTTATATGTCCCGTATATAACGTGTCCGGGACCTTATACTGTGAAAACAAAAAAGATTTTCCGTTTACTATAAATATCCCCGTACAGACAGGTTTCTGATACAGAAATCATGTCAGCACGGGGTGATCTTTTATGCCAGTTCCTTTACCCAGAGGCCGTGAAGATTGCAGTACTCATAAACCGCAACTGCTTCGTCATCAGCGGCAACAGTAAATTCAGCCTTAGGTTCATCTCCGGCCTTAAGATATTTCACCTGAAAACCGTTCTTTGTTTCAAGCGCGATAAACTGAATGAAATGTTCCTCCAGCATAGGGTGGATCACTTCACCGATCTGCACCTTTACATTCTTTTCCTCTGTCAAAACAGCAGGAACATGCTTTTCAAGCGCACCGTCAACGGCACCCGGAACAAGTTCCTTCATCGGCTTACCGCAGCATGATACCGGCACACCGGAATCAGCTAACTTTACAATGATATTCTTACAGACCTCACATTTGAAAAACTTAAGCATATTATTACGCTTCCTTTCCTTAATATTTCCTTTAAGGAAACACTGATTATATCGGAAATCCGGCTTCGCCGGATTTCCGGATGTAGGATTTGCGGGGCTTCGCCCCGAAGCCCCACGCTGATTTATGAATAAATCAGCGTTTCCTTAAAAATTACCGGAAACTCCGGTCATAACGGATAAACCTGATTTCATGCATCCCCGGTTTCAAGTCCTGCAAACACCTCGAATTCCTTTACAGGCATCGGCTTTGCGAAATAGTAGCCCTGGAAGAGCGTACAGCCCATGTCAGTCAGGATCTCGTGCTGCGGCTGAGTCTCTACTCCTTCGGTAAGTGCGACTATACCGAGCTCCTTGGTAAGTGAAATTACATTATGGACTATTATCCTTGCACGCTCAGTGTTGCTGCTTTTTCCGAGAAATTTCATGTCGATCTTCAGCACGTCAACAGGCATATCCTTGAGCATGTTAAGCGATGAATAGCCGCTGCCGAAATCGTCCATCTCAACAATGAATCCGGCACACCGGAATTTATCAAGTATGCCCATCCGGTTGTCGGCATCGTTCATCATTACTGTTTCTGTTATTTCTATTCTTAGCTTCGACGGATCAATGTCATACTCTTTTACAAGGTTCTTCATCTCTGCAAGGACATCTGTAAAGTAGAAATCCTTAGGAGAAATGTTTACGGATATGAACATACCGGAGCCAAGCTTTTTCCAGCGGGCAAGTGTCTCACAGGCACAGCGCCACATATGCCTGTCAACCTCGACGATCATGCCGTTGCGTTCAAATACGGGTATGAACTTAAACGGCGGCAGAAATCCGTATTCCGGATGCTCCCATCTTGCCAGAGCCTCAGCGCCTACTATTTTTCCGTTCCTGTCGGCTATCGGCTGAAGGTAAGGACAAAGCTGTCTGGTCGCTATTGCATCAGCAAGCTGCGCCGATATTTTCTGATCCCACATGAGCTGTTCACGGATCTTTGAATCGTAATACGCAATATGAACATTGAATTCATCCGAAATAGTGGAGATCGAAAGCAGTGCCCTGTCGAACATAACGGAAACATCTTTTTCGGAACCGTCGATCTCATAAACGCCTGTATGGATAAGAACATGATACTCGGCATGCTGATTTTTTATCATGAACTTTGAAAGGCCTTCCTCGATCTTTACCGGATCCCATTCATCCTTCGGAACAAGCACGCCGAATGCTGCTCCGATAAGTCTTCCGTGAATGCATCTGCCGGAAAAACTTTCCCTTATCCAGTCGGCAATGGACTTTATAGCCTGATTACCGAATTCCGTACCGAAAATATCATTTACTGCCTGAAAACTCTTGACATCAAGATACAGAATATAATAAGGCGTTTCCTTGTCATTATTCAGTCTTTCCGTGATCCTGGTAAAAAGATATTCACGTGTGAACAGACCCGTCATCATGTCGTGGGTAACATCGTACATCTCACGTTTTGCGTCATCTACATTAGCCACGGAAATTATTATCTGCTTTGCTTCATCATCAGGGCTTACTGCATAAAGCGATACGTAACGCGGTACGCCGTCTACCATTAGCCGGTAAGTCAGAGTAAGCTTACCGAATGCTTTAAGGTTCTTAAGCAGAGTATTCCTGCTTAGGTTCTCCTCGACCATCGGAATATCTTCGCTGTAGACGCTTGTCTGAATATTTCTCTGTGTATCACTGAAGAAATCCGTCCCGCTGTGTCCGCTCTCAGCCCACCTGTACTTGTCCGATGTACTGTATTCCGTATATTCACCGGTCTCAGTATCGATCTTATAAACAACCTCGTACCTTGAAGCCAGTGCAGTCGCAATATCGCTGAATTTTTTACTCTCCGCTTCGATAGTTTTTTTCAGCTTCATCTCAGCATCGGTATTTGCGACGCCAATAACAATATGACTGCGGTCACCGTGTGCCTGCATACAAAGCAGACCGACGTACTGCTGTCTTCCTTCAAGGATCTGACGGTAAGACAGTGAAAGAATACCGTTTTCGCGGATATTTTCAAGAAGGTTTTTCTTCTCAAGCGTTTTTATTACTATAGTTCTGTCTTCAGGATGGATAAACCTTTTTACATCCATTTTCAGGTCAGAAAAGAAATCTGATCCGAAGCTTGTCATACCAAGATCAGCAAATTCCTGACTGGCACTGTAGACCTGGTATTCGTTTGTTTCAGTGTCAACGTAGTAAATTACCTCATAACGGCTTGCAAGTGTACGTGAAACCTGCGCAAACACTTCATTTCCGGCTAATTCTGCTCCTCCGGAAACATTTAAAACATCTTCATTGTTTTCATGCATTTCATGCATCTCCTTATATCATAACATCACATTTACGGTGGTCATACAGGAGATTTGCTTTATTCCCCGTCCCCTGTTTTTCATCGTCCATGCAATTATGTATTTACAATAAATATATATCTTTATTGTACAATATTTCATACGTTATGTCAACCTTTAAACAGGTATACTTATATTTTATATGTCCGGAAAATAGTCTTCGGATTGGCGTGGTGAAAACGGCTTATTGAATTTCTCAATCAGATACCTCTTTCATTAAAACAAACCGCTTTCAATCACTTTTTTCTGTGCCTGCTGCAAAACTATATCACTTACAGAATTATAGAACTCTTTTTCTTCATCTGTTTCAGCATTAAGAATAATTTGTAAGTAATCTTCCGGATCAAGTGTTTTTAGTTCATTATAAATCTCATTGTATCCTGGCAAAACCGAACTGTCACGTAAATTGATACTGTGATTTATATACTTCTAAGGAATACACATGACTGAACGAATCTTTCGTTATTCCTGCAATTACTTACCATAATGATGATATCAACTATATTCAACCATTGTATTAAGGCTATATTTACCCTTTCCTTGACCATATACCGGAATCAGAATTCCATGTTTTTTCATTTCATTAATAATTCTGAGTGCTTTAGTTTCTTTACATTCCAGTATTTTCTGTACATCCGATGTTCCAATATTCTGATTCTCTCCTAATTTTTCAAGAACAACGATAACCGCTTTAGCAGTAATATTAGATATCTGATGCATTTCCGTTTCCTTATGCACATATCCAATCCATTTGTTTTTAGCATTTTCCCACGTATTTTCTATCTGACTACTTCCATTATCGACTTCAATCCTCGCGTTTTGATCTTCAATCCTCGCGTTTTGGTCTTCAATCCTCGCGTTTTGGTCTTCAATCCTCGCGTTTTGATCGATCACATCTCTAATTTTCAAATACTCAGGATGAATCGGAATAGTTACGCAGACTGCTCTTCTGTCATCGTCGGTTTCGAAAACAGCTCTTGGAGAACCATTTTTCTCAAGACCTTCCTGAATGGTAGGAACACCTGTACATCTTCCTTCGGTTAGATCCAGTTCTTTCAAGAACTCTCCAAGTCGTCTGTTACGATACATTCTTGTTTTAAATCGTTCACCTTTTTCTATTACACTAAGTGAAATTGATCTGTCAATACCAGGATAGCTGATTATACGTATACAATCTGGCTCAATTTCAATGTGAACTGGCTCATAACACATATAATCACGGTGATAAAAAGCGTTTACAACTGCTTCTTCTAATGTCTCATAAGGATAACTTACATATCTGTTAGCTTCCATCCTGTCCGGAACTTTCTGTACATATTCCGATATTGCAATATCCTGAAGCTTTTCCATTGTTCTTTTGATAATCTGCGGAACAGTACCTTTAATCGGTGGAACCTCTATGAAATTCTTAGGATCCTTAATACTACCATTTGGAAATCTGACAATTTCAACCTGCATATACGGAAAAAAAGTATCCGGGTGATCACAAAACATCATAAGAGCAACATTCTTGATTCGCTGTCTTTCCGGTGGTCCTTCAAGCAGTTCCATCTGATCCAGCACTTCTTTCACGCCGAGTTTAGCTATCTGCTTAGCAAGCTTACTTCCAGTTGCTTTCAAATGTTCTTCAAGAAGAAGAGGAGAAATATCGTCAATAGTCGCTTTTGAATTTCCCTGAACATCAAACGGTTCATGTGCGGACATTGCCAGAAGTTCTCGTTCCTGCTCATGTGTAGCTACTACAGAACTCGTTCCGTAACGAATAAAATACTTGAAATTATTATCATTCTTCGATGTAACATGTTCTGTGGTCTTATACGGTCTTTGCACTCCGGACGGAACCCATATAACCATAATATCTTTATCATCTACTTTTTCAGGAATAAGTTTGGCAAAATACGGCGGTTGAATTTTTCGGTTATAACCGACCATTTCTTTTTGGATTTTATCTATCGTATTTACAGGCAATCCACAAATTGGTCGAACAGCTATACCTTCCTTTTCTTCCACTCCTACGAGAATATATCCTCCTCCAAGGTTATCATAGTCATTGGCAAAAGCACAGATGCTTCTGTAAATATCATCTGGATTCCACCCTTTTTTGAATTCTATACGATCAGATTCAATATTATTCTTACGAAGCAGATCCTCAATATCAAATTCAAGTTCCATTAATTAATACCTCACATGTCAAATATATCATCATGACATCATATATGATCTAATTGCAAATTGATTTCCTTAAATCAATTAGGAAACCTTATTAGCTATAAATGCTTTCGACCACAAATTTGATACATTCATAGTGAATGCTGCTATTTTGCATTTACCTTAAAATTCACAATAGATAACTTTTATTGTTTCTCGATATTATTAGCGCAATTTGAGCAAAAGCCACCTTCAATATCATTTGCATTAAATAGTTCATCGCAACGAGTACATGTAGCTAATTCGTTTTCAAAGCCACAATAGCAACAGCGGCCAATCGGCAGAAATGTTTCATTTTTTGAAATTCCATTTTTTCCGCATTGTTCACATGGAAAGTCTGCAACAAATGAATCACAACCCTTTGATTCATATTCCAATTGTTTTAGGATGTCGGGATATGGGTTAAGATTATTAATTGCATCTATCAGATTCTCTTTGAATTCTTTTATTTCCGAATCATCATATTCTGTATTCTCATCAACTTCCATTAATCCCTCATCGTTTTCAAAACCATGTCCATTATGGAATCTAAGTTCAGCAGTAAACAATAACTCATGGCTGTAATCTAAACATTTAACTGTGCAAGTGCTTGTTGCTCCCATGTCAGAATCAATATCATAATCAGTTACAACTTCAACAATTGCCGTTCCATCTTCAACGGCCAAACATTGTACAGAAAAGGCAAGACCATCTTCAGAAGGAACTGAAAAATCAGAAATTTCAAGACCAATATCAAAATTGAATTGCTGATAGATATAATCATACAAACTTGTAATAACATCATCAAACCAATCCAATATGCCATCATCCTCAAGAATTTCCATTCCTGTTTCAGATATCAGTCTATCTCTGTAGTACTCTTCCTCTGCTGTCAGAGATTCCTCGCGTTCTCGACGCATTTCTTCCTCTGCGTCCCATGTAGCTAATACCTCATCTGATGTTTCAGTATCCTCATATTTTCTATCAGCGCGCCCTATTAAAGAATCAAACATTTCAAAATCGGATAATAATTTTCTATATGAGCTTTCAGTTAATACCTTGCTATGAGCTACATGATTTCGACCACTGATAAATTTATGTGCTGAACTTTTAAAATCAATCGGATTATCTATGTATGGTACAAACATGTCCTCCCAAATGTTTTTACAAAGTTCTCTTCTTTTTTTTATATACTCAGAAATATTTGCTGGACTACTCGCTTTAGTTCCCATTTCCTGAATTTTGTTATACTGTTCTCTTGTAAGTTTTATTTCTTCATTATATACTTTTCCATCAAATATTATTTCTACAAGAGTTTCAAGTGTCATCGAAAGGAAATCAGTATTGATATTATCAAAATCTGGAACTCTTTGAGTAAACTCATCTTGAAGATTCCTTACGGATTTTTCATATTTTTCAAGACCAGCACGTCCAATCCAATTAACTCCAAGAAAGTGTATCAAGACTTTGCTTGCAAACGCACGCAGATTATTTTCAACATGATATGCTTTTTGATAAGCTTCTCTACATAGCAATTCAGATTGTTCATCTAAAAGCCATGTACATTCTCGCCAGTCATTAATCAACCTATTCTTTAGTATAATCTTCAGCTTTTCGAGATCCTTATCATAATTCGCACAATCGTCAGAGATAATTGTGCATTCGATCCTAGCACCTTTACCATCATAAGTATTTACTGCAAAGAAAACAGAATAATCAGATTTATCTGATTTCAAAGTGAACGTCTCATTAGCAATTCGTCCGCTTTGTCCAATATAATCATATTCTGTAATTTCCCGCAAATCACTGACAACATCGCTTATCACTCTCTTACAATAATCTGTCCCATGATATTGTTCTTCTTGAACCTCACCGTAATCTTCTTCCAAGAATCCCAAATCTGATTGTTCTGTATGAGACCAGGTGTATATTAGATCCAAACTCTTAATCTCATCCATAGAAAACTTTATTTTCATTAAGCAGTATCACCTTTATTCTTGTATTATTCTATTCCTAATGCTTTGATTACCGCATCCTCCGGACTGCTATAGAACGAAATCTGAAACTTTGCAAACAGTTCTGCCGGTACGGTTGGTATGTCCGCTGCGCTGCTCATCGGGATCAGGATTCTCTTCGCACCAGCATCAAAAGCTACCTGTAATGTAGAAGCAAGCTCCTCTACAGGGTTTATGGTGCCACCTATGCTCATAGAACCAAGTACGCATAACTGAGGCAGAACAGGCTTGTCAATAGCCACACTGCAATATGCAACCAATGCAGGAAGCGAAATATTGCTGTCAAGACCTACTCCCTGACAATCCTGAATGTGCATCAGATAATCTCTGCTGTCAGTAGATATGGAAGCACTGATATGTTTAGCATTAGCTTTAAAGTAATTCTGTGCTGTTTTAACTGATTCTTTTGTTTCCTTGGCACTCTGCATACCAGTAACATCGAATTTGCCACTGCCGTTTGTCATAGTGCTCTCAAACTTGAACAGTCCCATCATGCCGTTGGTTCCGTTAGCAACGGTATATACATGTCCGGCTTTTCCCGTTCCTTCAGGAATCAGTTTACCGCCGCCCTGTTCGAGAACCGGAACGTTTACCTCTTCCATATTTGAATTACGGATAAATGAGAACTGTACATCATAGAACTCCATACCACCGATTTTCTTCAGCTGCTCTTTAACCCTTCTACGTCCCTCGATAGCATATCTCAGAATCTCTTCCATGTCTTCTTCTGTATATTTTTCATCAGGGTAAATAAGCTTTGTCAGCCCTGATACCATCTTTCTTACGGCGATAGTATCTCTCTGATTCAGACATCTGCCGAGTTTGAAGAATTTATCAAAGGCATCTGTTTCTGGAACCTTTCTCATTTCACGCATAAACTCTGCAAGATAATCAGAAATGAATCCGTAATTATCTGTGAAATACTCCGGACGCATCTTAGGAATTTCCCATCCCGGAATATAGCAATGCATTCTGTCAAAGAATGCGCTGTCTATCATTGCATCAGGAAACGGTTCAAACAGATGTGAAGTTTTAAGAAGATAATCTACGCTCTGATTGATATTACCTACGAACACCATCGACGCATTAGCCTGAATAGCGTCCTTACCTCTGGCAAATGAGCCGGAGGCCATGTAGTCCTTCATGATCTGAACGCCGTCTTTATCTTTGAAATTGATGCCAGCTACCTCGTCAAAAGCAACTACATCCCAAAGTCCTACAAGACCAACCTGTCGTCTTCCCATGTTGTAAAACAAGTTAGCAACAGTGGTCTGTCCGCCGGAAACCAGAATAGAGTTAGGGGACAGTTCCTTGTAAATATGTGATTTACCTGTTCCTCTCGGTCCCAGTTCGCAAATATTCACATTGTTCTCTACCAGCGGAACAAGTCTTGTAAGCAGATGCCATTTTACACGGTACTCAAACTGAGTAGGTTCCATACCACAGGAGCGAAGAAGCAGGTCAATCCACTCTTCCTTTGAAAACTGACTTCTTGCTTCGATGATTTCACTCTTATCAAGATTCGGCATCTGAATCGGAGTGATCTCGCTTATAACAAAAGGGCTGTTCTTCTTTTCGTCTTCATTGTAAAAATACGTAAGATCAACAATACACCAAATTCCGCCTGCTAAAAGCTTCTCATATGAACGGATATATTTCGGATGAACATAGATGCCCTTAATCCCAAGGAAAAGAAAGTCCGCTTCATACTGGTCTGACCGCTCATTGAGTTTAACACTAATCTTATCAATGACAGTATGATTGCCTTCTTCTTTAATCCTTGCTTTTATCTGCTCAGCCTCATCCGGACGCACATAGTTATCAGAAAGGATTCTCTTTACCTGTTCAATACCAGCGGCGACTTCTTCCTCATCATCAGATGTACAGTAATTACCAAGCAAATATTCTAACACGTAGGTCGGAACATTCGCACTGTCTTTTATTTTCTTTGTTGCCCCTTTCGGAACAACACGCCCAGAAAAGACCTCAAATACCTTTTTATCTAACTGATCCATAAACTTATGCCTCCTTTAGAACATCTTGAATTGCAGGATGTCTATGGTGAACTGCTCACGTTCTATATATTCATCCGGATTCGCAATATTCTTAAGTATCAGATAATAGCGTTTGCTGCGATCAAATTCAATATTCATAAGGTTGAATCTGATCTTTGTGCTTCTGGATTCCATATCGTCACTCTCAGATGCTGCAACAAAACGATATTCACCTGAAACCTTATTGTCATCTTCATCTACCAGATAAGTTTCACAGGTAATGGCCTGCTTACGTTCTTCAACCTTTTCATACTGTTCAAATTCCAAAGTGAAACTTCTGTTTGTGATTTTTCTTGTAATGCTCTTCAAACGAACTCCGACAGGGGAAAGTGCTTCCTTGTTGCTTGCTGCACGCAGTTCTCCTAGATGGATTACTGGCACAATAATTTCCTGTAAAGAAGCTCCGCCGTGAACATACTGAAGACCACTTCCCTGTGTCTTAAACAGATCATATCCATATGGTGAAATAACTTTGTATGCTCCGTCAGACACATTATCCAGTTGAACTTCAACGGTATAAGGAATATGCAGAGACATATCATCTGTAAGCACATAACGTTTTGATGCCTCTGTAGGATGAAGTGCCACAACATTACTGTATTTCTGTGATTCTTCAATCTCATTTCTTCTGTACAGGAATCCGTGATCGGCTGTAACATAGAAATTGGCTATTTGCAGATTGTTATACAGCTTTCTGATCAAAGTCAATATTTCATTAACAGCACTTTCAGCTACATCAAAAACTTTGCTCTCATTATGCTCACCGGCATTGTCAATTACGTTATGATAAATATATACCAGCGACTTGTCAGCCATATATGCACGAAGATCAGCTCTTGACATCTGACTGATATCTTTATACTGTATAGCTGCATATGAGGATTTTTTGTTTTTAAGAATTGCATCTCTTGCCGCTGTATCCGCTGTAGACTGATCGTCCACGTTTACAAATTTGTTCAAATATGAAATAGCTCTATGAGGAAGCAGTGATGCCATTCCAAAGCGCGTTTCAGACGGTAATGGTGCAATTGCGTACTTGATTTCCTCATTTCCGTTAAGAACGGTATCGGTTTTGAGTTTTTCATACAGTTCTCTTCCGATTTCATATCTGAAGCCGTCCGAAATGATTACAAAACACTTCTTATAATTCTTAGCCTGGACATCCTGATAGAAGTTTCTTGTCATCTTTATTCCTGGAAATTCCCAGTTACCCTGTTCTTTCAGAGCATCACTGAAAGCTTTACCAAGCGGATCAAGGAACTTAGCCTGATATGCAGACTCAATCATGCGCATCAGGTCTTCTATCTCAGGGCTTGGATTCTCCAGTTTATTGAAGTTAGCACATATCCGGCGATAATAGGTATCCACAAGATAGTAGTTTTCGGTATAATTCTGAACATATTCTGTCGCAAGAAGTCCAGTTGGAATCGGATTTTCTAGTTTCTTATAAAAAGCCATTACTGAACTTAAAATATCGTATTCCTGGCTGTGCTTATCATACCACATCGAATTCAAACGCTCAGATATTACACGTTCAAAAGTATTGTAATCAAGGCTGCCGTTTGCCAGACTTGCAGATATCTTCTTTATGATATCAATGTCAATGCATTCAAATATATCTGCCGTCTGCACACAGGTAACGTCTCTTGATACAAGAAGTCCTTCGATTTTCAAGTCAGTAGCTACATCCAGCTGAAGAGATTCATATCTGCTGTCAGCTTTGATCTTATCAACAAAGAACTTTGCGTCCATTTGACCAGGACCAGTGATCCTGAACTGATCATAGAAAGACGGAAGAGTATCAAAATCAGCCTTCTGTTCAAGAAGTGCAGTGAACATGAAGCGCTTTATCAGCGTTTCGATTTTCTGATCACCTTCGTAGTTATAATAACGGCAGATCTCATCCCATAGGTACTCTTCAAACCCAAACTTAATAAGGTCTTTATACTTACTTGATTCTGAATTATCAAATACTAGTTCGGTAAGAACGCTCTCAATTGATCTGGATGAAGCCTTTACGAGCACACACATCATAGCCATACGCAGGTCTGCCGGCTTCATCTCATCATTTACCGTTACATAGTTCGACAGCTTCTTTGTCCTGCTCTCTGCATCGAAGAACTTTGAATGCCATTCTATCACACGACGAAGATCAGTATTGGTAAGATTCATACGACGCATGGTCAGAGCAACCGTATCAGCATAATACTCTTCGCTGTACATAAGAATATCGAGCAGCCAGTTTTCATTGTCTGCCGGCTTCTCAGATGGGATATACACAAGAAAATCTGACGTGGTGTCGTCATGTTCAATCGTCTTCTTTATTGCAAATTCATTCTTGTCGCAGAACAATACCTTGCAGCAGTCATAACTGTCTGCTTCGATATCGTCCTTAAAATTTGCCGGAGGATCATACCAGAAAATAACCTTTCGACCGCTGGCCTGTTTCTGACCAAACAGTTTTATGATTTCTTTTCTGGCTTCCTGATAATCTATACTTGCCATTTATGTCCTCCAATCATTACAACGAAGATAACAGGTCTTTCTTGACCTTAGTTCCGTTATCCGTTACGATCTCAACGCCCTGGAATTTAGCATAATTAACTTTTACACCATCGTCCAGATCAATAGATATATACTGATTTGCCATATGATCCAATACCTGTCCGTATTCAACCGCTTCATTATAGGCGGCCGCAAGATTCTGACGCTGCTTTTCATACTTCACCTTGTCACGGCCTTCAGAATGAGCAATTTTGCCATTCAGCTCATCAAGCTCATTCTTCTTACGTGTTGATTCAGGCAGGAAGTACTTGCCGTTAATACGTGCAAGAGTATCTTCATTGTATCTATGCATATAAACCAAGCACTTAAATCCATCCTTTTTACCGCTTGTAAACAGCCAGTATATAGGTCTCTTCTGATAAATTTTAAGGTGATCAGCATAGAAACCATCATTCAGATAACGGTTCAGAGTTTCTTCAGAAGACTCACTACTCTTCTTTCCAAGAGCTTCAGCGATGAAATCAATATTCTCTCTATATGTATCTTCACCATAAATTTGTTTTATAAGGTTAATCAGTACAGTCGTAAGTCCGTCTTCCATACCGACTCCTTTGTAGATTGGAATAATTCCATCATCGTCAGGCTGATAAGTTACATACTTGGAAGCATCCCATTCGCCACCTGCATAAGCAAGTCCAGGAACATCAAGTGAATATCTTCCCATAGCTACGCCAATAAGATAAGATATGAAAGATCGAACATCACGTTCTTTTTCCGCAAGTCGTACTGTTACAGCATCATCTTCAACCTCAGGAGTCAGCTCGTCCTGTAACCCATAAATGTCAATGAAAATACGATTAAGTTCTTCCTCATTAGCCTTTAACTTATCAAAACGTTCTTTACATTCTCCCTGCCATAGCATGAAGCATGATTCCACAGATGAATTAACTTCAAGATGGTTTCCATAATAATGCTGCATCATCGCTCCAATAGCGGTAGTATCCCGCAAAGCCTTTGACCATCTTAAAAGCGGATGCTCTTCAAAGTCCCATGATATTTCATATGCATCCCAATCTTCTTTTGAATTACGAATACATTCTATTATAATTTTATTCAACTCATCTTGGGATTTATAAATAATCGGTAGGTTTAATACAGGTCCTGTCATAATATTTAATGTAGGAGCCATAAATTTCAAATATGCTTCTGCAACAATAGAATTACAGAACCCACACAAAAAATAAGTGTTATCATCGTTAGAATACAGAGAAAATCCAGCCATATCAGATAAAAAGCCATGTTTCTTTGCGCGAAATGCCGGTTTACCTGTTGCTATTCTCGACCATGTAACCATCGGCTTGAACTTTAATTCATCTGCATATTGTTGATAATGATGTCCTGTAACAACTGAATTATTTTTTATTTCAACTCCATCATTGTTCCATTTGATGATACAATCATCATTTCCATACCACTTTCGGAATTCGCCGCCTTTGTTATATGGAAACCAAGACTGATTGCAAAAAGAATCTTCAACGGACTTCGCCTCAAAGCATATATCATTATTGCTTACTTCCCACCAAAAATGAATGAATTTAATGTTATCTCCTGTTTGTATACCAACAGAAGCAGTAGCAATATCTCTTATCGCTTTTCCATCAAAGTGTTTAAAAAATCGATCACTTACCCAATATGCTATAGGATACCCCGGTATTTTTAAGTACTTATTCTCATTTATACTATGTCTTATCTTGTTATCACTAGATTTATTTGCTTCTAAAAAATCGTATTCTTTGTTACGACTATCAACAAGTCTGTAATATATACCATTTCCTCCAATAATGGTATTTCTCAATATGAATGAGGTGGTTTGTACAACTTCTCCACCAATAGCCTCAAACGCCCTTGTTCCTAAATGGATCATGGATATTATTTCTTTGGTAATTAACAGACTCTCTCTCAAATGCTCAAAACTTGCAAGAAACATCCAACTGTGCATATTAATCATTGACATGAAACCATTTTTCTTTACAAAATCTGTTTCCATGAACATAGCAAACATATCTGTCTTACTATTAGAATAATTCTTTGTAGCATACTCTTTTACAGGAGCTTCCATAGACGAAGGATTAATATATGGTGGATTAGTAATCATCACATCATATTTATCACTTAGTATTTTCGCCAAATTAGAAAGCGTTTCAAGTCTCTTTACGCCTGTACTCATAAAATCAAGATTAAACATATCAGAAACGGCATTCTTCTTGATTCTATCTATCGCATCATCTAAGGCTGCAAAATCTATACGCTTCACTTTTAATAGCGAGCCAATGGTTTTGCCATTCTTAAATGTATCTACTATATAAGTGATCATCTTGATTTCTTCATCGTTCAGAAGATTAAGATCTTTAAGATGCTTTTGATAGTTCAGTTCTTCCAATAGCTTGGAGTCTTTAAACTCATACACACAAGGTGTAGTGTAGTACTGATCATTGAAAAACCGATTATTCAAGCTTCTCGCCTTCATGATAAGCGAGAACGAAGCGAGCTGTGATGCACGCTTATCAACATCAAGCCCTACAAGATTATTCTTTAATATAAGTGTCGGAATATCTCTCTTCTGATATCCGCGCTCCTCATACATCTTATAAAGAAGTTCAAATACGTACACAAGAATATGACCTGAACCGCAACAAGGCTCAATAATACGAATTTCTTCAGGATTCACATTCTTATACTTGATCTCATCAATCTTTTTCTGTACTTCTTCAGTTTGTTCAGCATCTTCCACATAGTACTTCATCTCAGAACGTAGTGCTGAATCCGGATAACTTTCAAGCCATAACCTACCTACTGAATTCTGTGCCATATAACGCACGATCCAGTCAGGAGTGAACAGCTGTGTTACAGCCGGAAGCGTATCCTTTGTAATAGTTTTCTTGGACTTATTAACAGCATCCTTCTTAGAAGAAATATAGAACTGATACAACCAGCCTATGATCTCAACCTCTTCGAGAAAAGCTGACTCAGGTATTTCATTAAGTTTAGTTATTACAGTCTCACCTTTAAGCAGATTATTAGGCAGAAGAAGTTCAAGATAATCAAGATCAGCACTGAAAAGCATCGGAAGAATCCTTGAAAGAACGTTACACTGCCTGATAAGTACATGACGGAACAATTCTTCAATCTTGCCTTGCTGCTTGTATTCGCTGCACAAATCCATATCAAGATGCAGTTCGTCCTTTACGAGATTCAGATTCTTGAGTATCTCTGGCTCAATTCCGCCTGCCGGATCTGAAAGCACCCTAAATCCATGCGAAAGGAAGCCATGCACTTCCATAAAGCGAAGAGCTACAAATCTGTTGAACCAGGTATATGCGAATTCTTCTATTACGTTCTTATAGCCCTGTTCCTTAACAAGCGTAATAATATTATCTCTCTTTCCGAACAGATCAGCCGGATAGGATGTAGGATCACCTTCGATGGTTGTAACATCTCCGACCTTCTTTGCCTGCTTTATATTGTTTTCATCATTGATTCCAAGAGCTTTCAGAGAAACCTCTATCTGATTTTCAAGTGTTTCCTTCGCCCAAGTAGCATATGTCTGTAAAATTCTCTTATCCATCTGCTTACCCCTTATCCGAGATCAATCTCATCATTGTTTTCAAGTTCAGCCAGCAGTTTCTCACGAATCGCTTCAAGCACTACGTCAACGTCTGCAGCTGTCTTTACCTTCTTCTTTACAGTAGGCACATAATCTATGATACGAACGCTCTTCGCTCTTACAGGTTTATCATTTCCTTCGCTCATGACATTCGATATAAAGCGACGGAAGCCTGAAAGATTATTTGCACTTGCAGTCACATATGAATCCATATTTGCAGTATTACGTGTAAGTGAACCTAACCACTCATCATACTGAGCAAGAACTTCTTCTGATTTATCCTTAATACGGTTCTTCTGATCGTCAGAAAGAGCTGTACCAAGGACATCAGACAACTCACGACTAACAGTATCTCTGTCTGTCTCAACTGTTTTCTTTGTCTGATCCAGTTTAGCATCTAGAATCTTCTCTTTTGCTGAATTAGCCTGGAACACCAGATTAGCCAGCTCATTCATTCTGGTAAACGGCATATCCAGAGAAATAATATCATTCATCTGACGAACAATATCTGTAAGCTCCGAGAGATCCTGCAATGAGCAATTCATATCATACCATCTGCAAATTCCCTTAGCATCCTGATAATTCTTCTGCTGATTGCTGCCGTCCTTATAGAACGCCTCCAGCTGTTCCAAAATTTCTGCATTGTCTTCAAGGTCATCTTTTCTGTTGATGATTTCCTGAAAAACAGAAAGTGTATCAGAAGCATGAAGAATAGCTTCAAAATCCTTATATATTTCGGCTGCAACACTGCATCCGGCATAATCAGAACCGTACTTTCCCTTTAATCCGCTCAGGAATTCATTCTTTCTTGTAAAGAATGAAACAACGCCTTCTTTAAGCTTACTTTCTTCAAGAGTTAGATTTTCTGAGTAGATGTCAGACATAATACGCTTCACGGAATAAAGCACCTGCTCATCGATCTTTTCCTGCAAACGAATAACCATTGTGTCAGTATTATTCTTACGAGCAAGATCATTCTTGAAAGAAGTGTTATGATCATCAACTTCATTGTCATGAATGAGTATCTGAATCTTATGATGTTTCCACAGAACAGCAATCATTCCCTGTATATCTAGCTCACGCCAGCCATAAGGCTTTTTAGAGAAATAATCGATCATACTCTTAACAGTAACTTTTCTGTGAAGTCCTGCATCATCCTTTACTTTATCAGTGATTTCCTTATATGCGCTGCTGTTAGCATCTTCGGAAAGATTATCACCGTCTAAGGTCATATTGCTTTCATTAAGTAAAGAAAGGATAGTTCTCTGATCCTGATAGAAATATGACACTAATGGGAGCTTGAAGTAATCACGCTTCACCATATCTTTTAAAGCATCCTGTAAACGGTCTTTTCCGTCCTTCTGCTTAATATCAGGCTTGGCACCGGAAACGTAAATCGGTGCTGACCTGAGACACTCCCTTATAATATCCTCAGCACGTTTTATACGATCAGATAATTCCGCAGATTTTTTACTCATAATCTCGGTAAGAGCTGCGGACATGGATGCACTGTTATTTCGCTTAAATGTACTGATTTTATTAGCACGGATAAGCTCCTCTATAAATGTTCCTTCTGTCAGATCAACTACAACAGAGTTTGAACGAAGAGATTCAGCCTGTAAATCTGTATCCTCACGCATTCCTGAGAACTGTGTGATCACCTTAATAGTAATGCTGTCCTGGCTGAACGAACCTTTGATTTCAGAATCAACATATCTGTTAAGGCCAAAATCATAACGATTTTCATACCTGTATTTATTGCTTTCAAGCACCTTATCATAGATAATATCGAATATAGTACGCTGAACTTCTCCCTCATTATAAGCAGAGTTATTGATCTGCTTGTTCACATCCTGTTCAGCGTTTGTAAGGAAATCGTACTCTTCACCGTTCTTCTGAATCAGTGTCTCTTCTTCAAGCTGCTGCAAAGCTTCAAATATCTTTGTCTTAAGAGCTGCCTTATCAGCATCTATGTTATCGATCATCAAAGTTGCAAGACGGTCAATTGTTGCCGGCATCTCCTTGACATGCTTTATCATAAACAGCACACGAAGTACACGGATAGCAAAATTATCAAGCCCCGCTCTTCTTTCGGCATTGGAGAAAACAGTCTTTATATCGTAATCAATAAACTCTTCAATCGTAGAATAGAAACTATCAAACGGAACAAGTATTCCTGATTCAAGATCAGCCGCACTCTTCGCTGAATTCTGAAATGCAGAAAGAAGTGATCTCTCGTTCTGAGACAGGTGACGTCCTTCGCTCATTCCGTGTTCACGGATTGCTTCAAACACCTTCTGCAAGAGCTCAAACTGATAGGTTACGAACGGATATACATCCTTAAAGTCATCAGCATCCTTGTATCCAGACCATGTAGGTTTAGCCTGGAAAAGGATCAGCTGAGACAGCTTGTTCTTATGACCTTCATACATAGCACGAAGCGGAGTTTCAGCAATATCCTTCTTTTCAAGAATACGTCTCTTGATTACTTCATCAGCATTGGAACCGCTGAGAAGAAGTCTTGTATCGAAACGTCCCTGAATCTTTGAGAAGTCCTGCTGTTTATCCTTGGTGCTGTCGATCATTGCTTTCAGTTCCTGCTGAGAAGTAACCACTACCCATGCCTGTCCACGACAGAACTTACCCAGATCTTCTACACAAGTCTGAAGGTTCAGCATCAGCTGAGTATTATCGCCTATAAACTGACCAACCTCATCCATGAGGAAAATGACACGGGTCTTATTTTTAGTGCAGTACGCATCAACTATCTTTGCGAATTCTTCTGTACTGTTGGTGAAATTCTTTGTCTGGTCTTCGATAAACGTCTTTGCACTCTCTTCGCTCATATCACGGGAGGCTACAAGAGCTCGAATAATATAATCACGGTTCAGAAGTGCTTTAGCTCTAGTCTGAACCCATTTACGACCGGAGTACTCTTCAAATTTGGAAATGAACTCGTCAAGTTTTCCCTCACCGTCAAGTGTACGCTCCAGATCAGCAACCCACGGACTTGTACCGCAGTAACCTACAGACTCATTAAACGCACGGAGCATAATGTCCATGATAGCCTGTGTTCTGCTCTTGGAATCAGATTTTGCCTTACTGTCTATGTTGAAAAGAACAACCTTATTTTTTACTTTTGCAGAGGTCTTAATATCAGCAAGTACTAACTGATCTTTGATCTTATCATCAAAATACTTTACTGCTTCCCAGCCGGCAACTTCTTCGTTCTCAAGAATGTAGCCGAGAATTTTTAAAAAGTGAGATTTACCTGAACCAAAGAAACCAGTGATCCATACACCGATTTTCTCAGTTGGATTGTTAATGGACTCACGATATCTGCGGAAAAATGTACGGAATGATTTGGTAATTTCATCAGTGCAGACATACTCTTCAAGCTCCTGCCACTTCTGCTCTTCATTTTCATTACCTATTGTAACTACGCCCTGAATCTGACGGCTTATATCCTTTTTAAAGAGGTCTTTAATAATCATTGCCTATTCTCCTTTCAACCAGTGGGAACGCTCTGTAGTAGTTATCATCGTCAAGCCTTTCAAAAAGCCTGAGTGTCATTTTTTCTTTGATTTCATATCGTCCCGGATACATCATAACAACCGGATTTCTTCTGAATATACTCTGTAAGTTATTAAGAATAGTATGGCTTCTGACAATCGGAAATGCCTTACCTATACCTGTAATAAGAACGATGCTGTTTCCGTCATCAGCGATATTATTTTTAAATTTGTCAAGGAAAGCGTTTTCCGTTTCCTCGACCGAAAGCAGCGGCTGAAAAACTTCTCTGAGAAGAAGATCCTTGTCGTAATCATTCTCCATACGAAGCACATCTTCCATATAGCCCTCTTCTTCAATTATCTGAAGCATCATCTCATACAAATCAAACTCTATAATTGCAGGATTTCTTTCTTTCAATCTCTTCGTTTCTTTACGAACCAGCAGTTCGTCTGCGGGTGCATAATCAAAGATGTAGAAACGAAGGTCATTCGCTGTACCATACCTTGTCAATGCTTCCACGCTGATCATTCTATCTTCAAGGTCAATAAATCTCTCATTCAAAGGTCTTTCTGCCATATCATTCACCGCCTAACATCGCTTTCAGATAATCTTTGTCGCCTATAAGCTCTATATGTTCTTCAACTGCCGGATGTATCATCACCGGTTCAACTACAATAGTTTTTCTTTCACGCCTGCCAAATCCGGAATCCACAAGAATATTACGATATCCCTTTGTAAGGCACTGCAGCGTGAACTTGCCCCACTTGGCAACAATGAGATCAGACTGCTTCTTACTCTCGAAGAATTCATCAAAGTCATCTATAGAAAGGTAGTTCCGCTCCGGATTCATAAGCGCATCTCTGTAACGTTCAAAAAGGAAATCAAAAAACAGAGTATCTGTCTTGGCTATAGCATATACAAGAATAAACTTTGATGTCGTAACATCTCCGTTATAGAACTCATTAAGCAGGAACTCATCCAGAGCACAGAGACGATTATATAGAACGTTAGTTACCTCGCGCCTACGTTCAAGTGATTCTATCTCTACATAGTTTTCATCATAGCATTTTCCGTAAATTTCTTCATGATCAAGACCGTCAAGCATCAGCTTTGCGATTTTCTTTGCAATCGGATACTTAAAAGGTGTCTTCTTTATAGCAGATGAGTATGGTTTTCTATTCATAATGGCATATTCTCCTAAACGTTGATTTGAGTTGTATAATTATCCAATATAATATTACCACAATTTAGGTTTGAAGTCAATAGAAAACGTTCCTTTTCAGATGCAATTAAAGCTTTTTCGCTTTTTACCACAACTCTAACTAACCGAATTTGTTATAATCGACAAACTTTTACGTGATTACTTGACGATATAACAGCATCATGCTATACTAGGTGACGCTGAAGGTCAAATCTTCGCAAAACAAATAAATGAGAATTTAAATTTTAAAGGAGATGCTTAAAATGAGAACAAAGGTATATGTATCAGCAGACTGGAAGGAACCTTTTGATAAACACAGTTCGGACAAAGAAGTAGTCAATCGAATCAGGCAGTGGGGATATGACTCTCGTTACGGGGTAGACATTACCTGTACTGATAACGTTCATAACAGTGTCACAAATGATGATGACTGCAGGAGATGTGATATAAAAAATGAGTGCCGGTCACAAATACTTAAAAGCGATATCATCGTTTTTGTAGTTGGTGATAAGACAGCAACAAAAAATGCAGGACCATGTGACGGTAGATATTGTTCACCTGCGTATAGCGGTGAAGAGAAAAAATACTGTAACAGAAACTTTCTGTTAGACCCCATCGACACTTGGAAGGATATGTCCTACTTAGAGTTTGAAATCTCAACAGCTGTACTATTCCGTAAACCAATTCTTATCGTTTACAATTCTGTTTATCATCAGGAAAGCTGGATCCCTTCATGGTACACAAAACTATGTAAATACAACCCGGTTAAAGAATTAGGTGATTTTCCTTTCTGGACAGATGCTGGTCACACAAAAGATAATTATCGTGATATAGGAGCGCGTCTCAAATGAAAAAACAAACTAATCATATTAAATACACTTTATCAAGATATCCTTATTGGTTCAGTGGATTTTCATTAGTATTTGGGATCATCACTGTAATATCAGAAAAAAAAGAAGTAAATGTTGCGTTAGTGATAATATGCGTTATATTTCCTTTTATCATTCCTTTTATAGGATCTATAACCAAGAAATCTTTCAAATTGAAAACATCAGGGAAAACGGATATCAGCATATCGTTCGGAGATTTGTTTCAAGAAGACTGCTTTGTTGTTACTACAAACAACTATTATGATATCGTTCCTGATGGAAATCATATTGCTCCGGATTCGCTGTTAGGTATGTTTATAAATCAATATTGCTCTAACAATGCACAAGCTTTAGATGCTGAGTTAAAATCTCAGTTACTTCATAATAGTAATAATGACATTATTCCAGCTGATTACGGCGATTTTTATAAGAAAACAATTGATGGGAAGATTGTATACTTCCTTGTTTTCACGGATAGACAATCTGATAAGCAACCGACAGACTTTTACATACAAACGCTTACATCTTTCTTCGGTAAAATCGTAAATGAAAATCATGGAAAAACTATTGCTATACCGTTGATCGGTAACAACAATAATCTAAGTGATTCAGGATTTACCAACTCAGAAATGTCATTTATGAGTTTAATGACAATGGTTAATTGTTTTGAGATAACAAATCAACGTTCAACTCTGAAGCTGAAAATCGTTGCGTTGCCAGAGGAGAGAGCCGAATTAATAAAGGCAATTTCGCAGTATGTATAAGCCCATTTACTTCCAGAAAGAGGCTTATTATCATCATCTACATATGTATTCATAATTATTATATTCAGAGGTTTAAAGATTAACAGCTTATATATTCAACATGAGTAACCTTATGAATTATTTATTGATACAAACATTCGATTTTCTATATACATATTTTCCCAGACTAGTATAAATCAGATACTATATAAAGCCAAAGAAAAGAGTATTTAAATTATGAATGAACGAATTAGTGCTTCAAAAGAGATGACAAAAGCCTTAAGTACAGCTGCTTCGCTCATAGCTGAAAAAATAACGACTTTATGCAGTAGTTATTTGAAGCCTATATCAGATAGTATTGAGATTGAAAATTCGACTCTTATACAATCATTTGTAAACTTCTTTAAAAAGACAAATGAAGTATTGTATGAAGAAATGATTATTTCCGCTAGTTACGGGTGGTGCTTCCATGGTATACCAAACTTAGAACTACATAAAGTAATAGAAGCAATTCATTTCACAAAAGTTCAATGTTCGATTGCTGAAAACACATTAACTCAGAATCAAATCGACAAATCAATTCTTTCATATATTACAAATAATGATATGGAAATAGTGACAAAGATTATCAAAGAAAAGTTATCATAACCTGATACTAAAAAATACGAAAGAGCTATAAGTAATTTTACTGAAGAACGATATTTTGAATGTGCATTACTCTTAATCGGGTTGATTGATTCGTATGTAATAAAATATAGCCTTGACAATTTTGATCCTAATCAAAATATATCTCAAGGGCGAAAAGGCTTTAATAAAGCTTACATAAATAAAAATAAAGTCAAGCTGAAAGTAGATACTGAAAAACAACCTAATAACAAAGACTATTTTTCTGAGTTGTCGGAGAAAAACAAAGATAACACCATGATCCGGCACTTTATTACTCAAGATGTTCTTTTAGGAAATGTAATATCTACACTTTACGCAGACAACAATTGGTCTGATTATTATTCCAACAAGCCTCCTGTTATCAATCGTAATTGGTTAGCACATGGAATGTATGATTATGATGATATTACTAAGGCAGATTGCTATAAACTGATTTTTATACTTTGCTTAGAAATCATAGTATTCACTAAAGAGCATAATAAATGAATAATTTACTACAAATGCGTCAAGATAATATCCATTCACACTTATTATGTACTTTTATTAAGGCCTAGATATTTTGTAGCACAAATGCATTCTCATACACTAGAACGTTTTAGGTTTATAACCCACATGATTTGTTATCTAAAAGCGAACGCAATTTTCAATTAAGTGGATATTCCTATCGCGTCGTATTATTCTTATATTTAACGGGTACCACACATGCAGTACCCGTTATAAAATATAGATTTAATGCTTCCGCTTCTGTAACACCCGCAAACAGTTCAAACTCTTTTACAGGCATTGGTTTAGCAAAGTAATATCTCTGGAAGAGTCTGCAGCCCATGTTTGTGAGGAATTCGTGCTGTGACTGGGTTTCGACAATTCAAGCAGCAAGAATTTTGCTGCTTTTCTATAGCAGCGAACATGAAGTGTTTGATTCCTTACATTTAACGGGTACCGCAAATGCAGTACCCGTTATAAGATTTAATAATTTTTTTACTCTGCTGAATCTTCATCAGCAATTCCGGCGAATTTTTCGTATTCTTTTACCGGCATCGGCTTTGCGAAATAATATCCCTGAAACAGTTCACAGCCCATAGCGGAAAGATTGTCATACTGTTCTTCTGTTTCAACGCCTTCGGTAAGTGCGGTTACGCCGAGATCTCTGGAAAGTGAAATAATATTGTCCACAATGATCCTCGCTCTTTCAACGTTGTTGCTCTTTCCGAGGAACTTCATATCGATCTTGAGTACATCGACCGGCATATCCTTAAGCATGTTGAGTGATGAGTAACCGCTTCCGAAGTCATCCATCTCAACGATGAAGCCGGCTTCTCTGAACTGCTGAAGTATTTCCATTCTGTTCTCGGCATCGTCCATCATGACGGTTTCCGTTATCTCGATCCTGAGTTTTGACGGATCGATCTCATACTCTCTGACAAGTGAATTCAGTTTTTCATATACATCAATGAAATAAAAATCCATAGGCGAAATGTTTACTGAAATAAACTTGTCCGAACCGAGTTTCTTCCAGCGTGCAAGTATCTCGCAGGCACAGCGCCACATATGCTGGTCAACATCAACTATAAGACCGTTATGTTCAAACACCGGAATAAATTTATAAGGTGCAAGGAATCCGTACTCAGCGTGTTCCCATCTCGCCAGAGCCTCGGCACCTACGATATTTCCGCTGCAGTCTGCTATCGGCTGAAGATACGGACAAAGATCACGGTTTTCTATCGCTTCTTTCAGCTGACCGGATATGTTCTGATCCCACAGGATCTTTTCACGGATAGCGGCATCATAGTAGGCTATGTGAACATGGAACTCATCAGTAATAGTGGAAAGTGAAAGGAAGGCACGGTCAAACATTACTGAAACGTCCTCATCCTTACTTTCAATCTCATAGATACCTACATGTATAAGCACATGGTAACTTGCTTTCTGATCTTTCAGTATAAAATTCGTAAGGGTTTTCTCAATATAGTCATGCTCCCATTCATCCTTTGGCATCAGCACTCCGAAGGAAGCACCGATTAGTCTGCCGTATATGCAGTTCGGTGAAAGATAATTACTTATCCACTCACCCATATGCCTGATGGTATGATCGCCGAATTCAGTACCGAAAATATCGTTGACCATCTGGAAGTTCTTTACATCAATATACAGAATATAATAAACTGTGTCAGGATCATTAACAAGTTTTTCAGATATCTTTGTAAACAGATATTCACGCGTGTAAACTCCTGTCATGAGATCATGTGTTGCAGCATACATCTCGCGCTTCATTCTGTTCTGTTCTTCGGTAACGTCACAGATACGGAGATATGTACCCAGTGACTTTCCGTTTTCATCGACAGTCCTGTTTTCTTCAAGAGTATAGTAACGGGCGTCATCACCGCTGCCGACAACACGCTGAACACTGCCTGTGTCATTCTCACTGCCCGCATTTTTAAATAGAGCCATGAGTGAGTCAGCTGCCTTTTCGATCTCATCCTCACTGACTTTCGCCAGTTCAAGACCCGTTTTATTTGCCCATATGCACTTTCCTGCAGGATCGAATATGTAAAGTGCTTCATCCATTCCCGAAACAATACCGGAAAGTATCCTGTCAAGAAGCCTTAACGGCCTGTACTGCAGCGCGAAGAAGTATATAAGTATTCCAAGTGTTCCGTAGCCCAGCATTGAACGGTCTATCGGTGAATCAGAGAACAGATAGGCTCCCTGCCACAGACCTACAAACACGAGAACAAGCGAAACCGAAGTAAAACGTTCGCGGTAAATCTTTGGCATATTATGTGCTGTTACAAGTAAAATTATAACAACTGCCAGCAGAATGCTGTAAGCGACTATCCGGTGATAAGCCTGACCCCAGTACGGAACGAGATCCCAGTAAACTGAACCTTCAAAATCGACCGGTACCAGGTCAAAGGCGTGTCCCAGAAACGGATTAAGCATGAACTGAATATAATCTACCACAAGCAGAACATAGACAAACCATGGGATCTTCAGTTTTTTGTATCTCGTTTTGCAGTATTCAACAGTAAAACGTGCAAGTGTGAATACTACAAAATCAACCCCGAGAAAATATATATAGCATCCTATCACGGATATCGTCTTGTTATGAGATCCTATAATGATAAGATTGCCAAGCAGCGGAGGAATCAAAGAATAATTTACAGCTGCGACGTATCTGCCGATAGTTTTTCCGGAATGTTTAGCCCTGAAAGCGCACCAGATCTGAGCAAGAATAACTAAAGTAAAAACAGCGGAAAATGCTATTCTCATGGCTTAACGCCCCCTTCACCGCTGACCGGTATTTTCGCTGCTTTACATTTTTCTTTATGCTCGTACATTAAACGATCTGATCTTTCAAACACATCCTGTACACGAATATCCATATCCGGATCAAAATCAGAGATACCGACAGCAAGAAGTATCATTCCGTTCTTTATATTCTTTTCAAGTACTTTCATCATGTTATCCAGGAGTTCTTCACGGCAGTCATAATCTCTGCCTTTCAGGATAACAACAAATTCGTCACCGCCTATTCTGAAAACAGGGCTGTGTGAAAACGAATTACATATAATGGCACTTGCCGATCGTATATATTCATCACCGGCTTTGTGACCATAAATATCATTTACTGCCTTAAGTCCGTTTATATCACACATTACTATTGCAAACGGCGGCTGGACTGATTTTTCTATCTGACTGTCAAGTTCTTCTTCAGCTTCAACGTACGCATGCTTGCTCTTGACACCTGTAAGTGAATCTCTGCCGACCATTTCAACTGCATCATTGTATGCAAGTTCCATACGCTTGAACTTATCAATGTTTGAAACAGCTATAATTATATAATCCGAATCTTCTGCCGCACGTACAGCATACAGGGAAACGTACTGCGGTTCTCCGTTGATCAGAAGCCGGTATGTTAAATTCACCTGTCCGAATACAGCGATCGTGTTAAGAAGATTATCCTTGTTCATTGAAGCGTACATCATCGCCTGGTCTTCTTCATAAATGGAAGTCTTCATATTTTCTTCGCACTCGGTAAAAAACGAGTTTCCGTCAGATCCTTCCTTCACCCATGAATACTGGGCGCTGGTGCTGTATTCTGTGTAATGATCTGTCACTGTATTGACATGATAAATAACTACATATCTCTGCGCAAGTGCTGTAGAAATATCGCTGAAAGTCTGTGTTTCCTTAGCAACTTCCTGTTCATGGCGAACCTGTTCATCAACATTGGCGACACCGATAACAACATGGCGATCGTCGTTTTTCGGCCGGACTAAGAGCATTTCCATGTACTGCTCTCTTCCGCCAAGATGCTGACAATAGGAAAACGATACTGAACCGGTCTTCTTCAGTGCTTCTGAAACTTTCTCTTTCTTCAGCGCACGAAGGATTCTGTCCCTGTCTTCAGAACAGATGAACTGCTTAATATCACGTTCGGCATCTGCAAAGAAGTCTTTGCCTTTTACAGTAGTACAAAATTCAGAAAACTCATCGCTTGCACTGTAGATAAGATAATTGTCCGTTTCCATATCTACATAGTAAATAACCTCATAACGGCTTGCAAGTGAGCCGGCTATCTGATCATATGTACGGCTGAGTTCCTTTGCTTTGTTTTCACGGCGCGTCTGTTTGTCCACATTCCGGACACCGATTATTATACTCTGATCGCTGTATGAACGTATGGTTTTAAGTGAGTGATAAACCGGAACACCGTCAATAACAAGTCTGTAGTTGAGCATAAATGAACGTCCGCTTTCAAGGGCGTCCATAACGTTGTCACGGCTGAATGTCTTTAAGAACTCTGCCTGATCTTCCTTAAATACGAGCTCACGGCAGTTACGCGGAACATCCTCATAAAAGTTCTTTCCGCTTGAAGCTATTTCAAGTTCCTTGTTTTCGCCGCTTGGCACGTATTCTATATAGCTGTCGTCTTCAGCATTTATAACATAAAGATTGGTATAGTCATCCGCAAGTGCAAGTGCGAGACTTGCAAATGAGAGAGTTTTTCCGCTTTCCGTTCCCTGCATGAACTCATCCCCTTTATCATAATTTTAATCCCCAGAGGAAATATTTTTGCGACATATTTCCTGCTTAAAAAATATTAATATACACTATTATAACACAGTCTGTTTGTTTTTGCAACTATATCCCGATATTCGGCTGAATTTTTTAGTAACAATGACAATAGATGTTCATCGAAGATGGGATCCCCCACCCCCTGCCCCCTTCCCAAGGGGAGGGGGTGATTATGAGGGGGCTTCGCCCCCTCAACCCTGTGTTTACACGCACTCTAAGGTGCTCCTCTCACCTGTCATCTTACATTCTGGTGGCTTTTGCTTCTTTAAGAAGTCGATCGTACCTAATTAGAGCAAGATGCGGTTCGTCGAAGATAACAGCTGAGTCATCTGCGAAAGAACTGAGCGTCATGTTGTCACCGTTTCTCGCGCGGAATATCATGTAATCCATGAATTTTTCATAACGTGAGTCAAGAACTCTTTTTACTTCATCAAAAAGTCCGTGTTCTCTTTTAAAAGGCCCTCCGAGATTTATTCCGCCGAAAGGCTGATAATCGTAGTTTATGAAATAACGCTCGGAAAATCTGTCTTCCTCAGTTATCCTTTCATCATCGTACACTTCCGTAAGCGTTTTTAAAAGAACCGCATCACCACGCTTTACAAAAGAATGAAAAAGTCTGCGTTCCTTTTCAAATCCCTGTGCGGAGAATGAACGTTCAAAGCTTTTTCTCATAAGTTCAAGCTCGGAAAGTTCAAGATTCTGTACAAACTTTATCTTCGGGCTTACAAAAGGAGTTTTGGTGATCACTGAATTACCGTCCGGCTGATTTCCGAGAATGAACCTTACAGTAAAATCGACCGAACCGGTTTTCTCGAATCCGAGATATTCGTAAAAAATCTCACCGTCATCCACGGAAAACTGTGTCTGCCTTACAGTTTCGTTTTTTTCGTCATGCTTAAAAAGTTCCTTCAGGTCAGGGACTGCACGAGGGAAGTGAAGTTCTCTTCTGCCGGCAAGGCTTTCTTCTGAAACGTCCTCAAACTTAAGAAGACATCCGCAGTCCGGGCATTTAGCATCACGTATTTTCTTCGTGTACGGCCTTCCGGAACATTTTTCGCAGTAGTAAACCTCCATCAGACAGTCACCTCCATAAGTGACTCATAGGAAACGAGCCTTGATAAACTGTCGTCGGAAAGCTTTATTACAGGAGTGATGTCAGCAAGCTTTCTGTCACCCTCTTCCGAGCGCAGAAAGATGTATTCGGTAAAGTCAGGAAGTTTCTCACCCTTTATTATCTGCATGAAACTGCGCTTCTGATTCTGCGGCGGAGCATATTCCAGTTTAAGTTTATTTCCTGTAAATTCCGCATCGCATTCACTGCCGTAAGGAACTGCTTTTCTGCGTGATTTCTCATCAGTGCCGTTGCGCATAAGATAGTCACATACAGACTGGTACATGTTAAATATCTCTTCGAGCTTTATCTCACTGCCTGCCTCGCGTTCATAGCTTTCATAGGCAATGTTCCCGGTGCTCAGAACAGCATCAGGGCGGCAGACAACCACACGGTATTTGAGTCTTCCCTCACTGGTTTTTGTTATTCCGGCGTAGACCGCAAGAGAGCCGAAGTCTGCGTTTCCCTCTTCCGGAGGATCTTCAGGTACTTCAGTGCACTCATCTGAAGCGAAGAACACGCCGATATTCACTTCATCACCGGAAGATGAATAGGCGTAAAGACTTTTTTCCATATCACCGTAAACAAATGAGAAGATCCTCTTTGTTCCGTCAAGAGACTTCTTCAGAGCCTTAAACTGTTTATTATCCGGAAAAACATATTTTCCGGGGATGATATCGACAGAAAGAGATTCCTGCTGCGGCTTTGTCTGGCTGCCGTTCTTTTCATTAAAAACATCATACCAGGTCTGACCTGACCCTGACATCATTGCTATGGCATCAGGAATGATCTTACGGAAGGCTTCAGCGTCACTGTTCCTTACAACCAGACCTTCAGTGGAACTTATCGGTCTTCCGAATTCATCTTCCCCGCAGATATGGCAGAAACGGCAGAGCATACTTATACTGCGGCCGTAAATGAACATGAAACTGTTCGCCGTGTTTTCAAGGATCCTTACCCTGTCCTCCGGCAGAATATCGCGTATCTTCATGATAAAGCTTACCGTTTTTCTGTATTCATGGTATTCTTCGGTATCATTTCCGAGCCAATCAGGTAAATACATGTCAAAATAGTCGTAAGTCCTTGTTCTTCCGTATAAAAACACATCGGCTGTCATCTTATTCACCTCTTATCAGGAAACTGCACTTATTCCGCCGCTTTCAGGTCTTACCTCACAGACAAGACTTTCTGATACGCGAAGACTGTTATATGGTATTCGTATGAACCGAAGCACCAGATCAGTCTCTTCAAGCTGCGTTTTAAGAATTTTCATCTTATTGCGGTACTCACGCGACATTCTGGTAAGCACAGACGCATTTTCCATGTCGCTTATTCTCAGATGAAGAGAAGTTACCTCCTCGCTCACCGTCCTGTAAATGCTGTAGAAAAGCACACTGTCAATCCCGTAAGGAACGATCTCTGCATCCGGCGTGATACGGTTGGTCACCGGATCAACGCAGTTCCTTCCCACGGCAGATGTTCTTATGATCCCGTAAGTCCAGCCGTTCCTTTCAATGATCCTTATAGTGGTCTCAAAAGCATGCCTTATTCTGTCGGCAAGAACTTCGCTGTCACCTGTGACATCCGGCGCGTCGTCCTTGGTAAGCACGAAAAGAACAGTCATCTTCTTATTCATAAACTGATTGGTGTTGAAGAAGGTGTTTATGTCATCACTGCCAAGAGCCGCACTTACCTCCCCCGCTGTTTCAGCAGCAGAAAGCCTTATGGCATCGGCAAATATGAGCAGAACATTGCTCGCTAGCAGCTCGTTCCTGACATCCTTTACCTCATCGCCGGACTTCTCGTTTACAAGGTTTTCAACGAAGCCGCCCTTGTAGTCAATAAAGCTCACTCCGCATAGCGGTTCCGTGGTACTGTATGTGTCATCGAAAAGATTCAGCATGTATTTTTTTGTATTCTCGGTGCTGACCGATGTGAAATTCCTGTTGTTTCGTATGGAATACCTTCTCACGTCACCTATGCTGGTCTCGGACATGTTCTCCGCCATAAAGGGAAGTATCTTGAACAGATGGCTTCTGTCATCGTTGCGGCTGTCCTTTACTTCTATGTTTCCTGAAATGAAGGTATCACATATACCCGACAGAAACGCAGTTTTGCCGGATCCGCTCACACCTATCATTGAAATTTTTATATCCTGCATACATCCTCCGCCTCAAATCTGTATTTTACCTCCGGTGGTACGTCCTTCATGTTACGTATTCTCGGATATCGTTTCTTTCTCATTTCCGTAAGCATCTTTTGAACTGCACGGGCATTTCCCGTCTTGTCAGTTCTGTTCAGGTACAGTTCTTCCATCTGTTTTCTCACGAGTTCAAGTGCCTCGTCAGAACAGGTGTCCTTTGAATCCCTGCACATTTTAAGGAAGATCTCCGTAAGCTGGTCAGGTGTGTAATCCTTGAAATCGTAGCGTGTGCATCGCGACAGTATACCGGCATTTGCCGAGATAAAATCCTCGTACTCACTGTTATACACTATAAACACAACGTTGAAGTTCTTACGTTCATCAACCATACGGTTCATCATGGAATTAAGTGCTGCATGGCCGTAGTGTCTATCCTTTGAAAGCTGATAGGCTTCCTCTACCACGAGTACGGTGTTGTTCTGAGCTGCCTCGTCCATTTTTTCATTTATAAGTTTCTGCGAATCACCTACATGAGTTCCGATAAGCGATGACGCATCAACTATTACCGGACTTTTCCCGCCGAGTATTCCTGTGGCATAGTAAAGACCGGCTAAAAGCTTGGCAGCAGTTGACTTTCCTGTTCCCGGATTTCCTACCCAGATCATGTGTTCCGGACCCGGATATTCTATCCCCTTTTCACGGCACTCGTCGTAAAGATTGCACTGATCGTCAAACATCTGTTCCAGAAAATCAAGACCGATGTATTTTTTCAGATCACTGTAGGCTTCCTCGCGTGTGGATGCACCGAACCCGTCAAACAGATGCACTGAATCACCGAAATCTGATTTTCTGATCTCCGGCTCTGCTTCCTTTGCACGCATCTGCGCAGTACCGATGACTGATTTTGCAAGAGTCACTATGTCGCGGGCGTTGCCGAAGGTCTTCCTGTCACGTTCCCTGTAAAGATTTACAAAATAACGTGAAAGCTCCTCATCCACCTCAGGTGAAAGAGTCAGCCTGTTCCTGCTTATATAGTCTCTGAATATCTTTTCAAGAACATCCGGTTTATAGTCATCGATGGTGATGATGTTCTTCATGCTGAACCTTGAAGGAAGACCTTCGTTCATCTTAAAGAAGTCAGCCATTTTTGAACTGTATCCGGCAACAACGACACAGAAATGATACTTAGGATCCGTCATTGCAGCCACAAGCGTGTTGATGACTTCCGCACAGTAGTTTTCACCGCCGGATGAAGAACCGTCGCTTAAATTTACAAGCGAATACACCTCATCGATAAAGAGCACACCGCCCTGGGCACGTTCAATGGCATTTACCGTGTTGATGGCAGATGCACCGAGATACTGGCCTACAAGAGTATCCCTTGAAGCACAGACAGTATGTCCCGAACTAAGGATTCCGTGCTTGTACAGAATACGGCCTATAAGTCTTGCTATTTCGGTCTTGCCCACACCCGGATTGCCCTCGATAACGAAATTCGGTATTTTATAGTTTACGTTATGTTCTCCGCGGCTTTCGACTCTTTCGAGAGTGAAAACACCCTCTTTTTTCTCAGCAGCACCCGGTTTATTATATTTTATAAAGTTTTCGTATTCATCAATGTTTCGTTTTATAATGTCGCAGGCATTAGCCCATCCTTTGTCTCTCCTGCTTTCAAGCACTTCCTCCGGATCTTCCGGAGAATATCTTACATTCTTTTCCGCATAGATCCGGTTTACTGTTTCGGCTGAAAACGGTATCCTGTCGCCTTCTGTGTCACGTAAAAATGTTTCCATACGGTCACGGAAAGTGTTCAGTCCGCTCTCTGATTCACGGCAGTAAAACTGCATTGTGTTTACTATTCTGTTTATGTTTTTCCCGTCCCAGTCAAAGGTTATCTTTTTGATTCCCTTTCCCGTATCAATACCGCGTACTGCCCAGTAAAAAAGAAGATCGCGCATCTCGTCACTGCCGGGATGCCTTACTATAAGGCAGTTGTCCGTATTGAACCTGCGTTTTCCCTCATGGTCTTCCGCAATGAACAGCGAGGAAAGTGAAAGCTCACTGCTGCTCTGAAGCATCTGTCCGATTTCCTTTGTACCAAGTCCCTTCGACAGGAAAATGCATATGTTCCTGTTGTCTGCGGGCATGGACTTCCAGCTTTCAAAAAGGCGGTTGTAGTTTCTGCGGCTTACGGAATCGGTACGGTTTACAAAATCATCAAAACTTGTGAAAACTATTACCGTACGCCTCTTCCGGTTATTCATAAGTGCCTCGGCCTTGTGGATAAAGTCAGCGTCGCTTTCCATAGGATAACGCATACGCACATCCTTTTTCGGTTCTTCCTTTTTCTTTGTCACCGATGTAGTTTTTTCCTTTATTCCGAAAACATTGAAAATGTCATCTTCATCTTCATTTTCTTCCGCTGCTTCAGTTTCCGGTTTGTTTTCAATGCACACAGCATAGTTTTCTGCACTTTCCCTGTCGTGAAAATAAATACCGGACCCGCTTCCTGAATAGAACAGAACACACTCGTAGCCCACCTTTTTCAGATATCCGCACAGATACTTTTCAAAACTCATAATCTGCAGATCAGGTGTACAGAACGAATCTGTTATGTTTCCTGAAATACTGAAAATACGATGTGATGAATATTCAAAGATCGATCTTTCCACTTTCCTCACTTCTTTCATCTGATCAGGTTCCGGGGCGGAGTGAGTCCCAAAAGATGTGCTCCGTTTCCCCACGCTGATCTGCAGAGAGATCAGCGTTCAAAATCCTCATTTCCGGCTTACCGTTACCGGATTTTCTATCATACTCGTTTTACCGAGATTCTTCGCATCTTTGCCTCTGGTTTCTTCACTGCACTTAAGACTTACATCTGCAATACTGCGGCACGTTCCCTTTAGCTCGTTTACAATTGCTTTCCTGTACTGCTCACGGCTTTCCTCATTGCTTTCATTGCTCGAAAGTATGAGCTCAGTCTGCAGCTCCGCGTTCTCATCTTCATACGGAACAAGCGAGATCGTAAGTTCCTCTCCGGTCAGGGCACAGACATACTTTCTTTCACCCGACTTTGTCGGATCGCCGTCAGTATATCTCGTTTCCTTAAGCGAAAATCCCTTTTCCTTCAGCAGATCAAAAATCACTTTTTCAGCTTCCACTCTGTTCAGACTGTAAAACATGAAGTAGAAGGCATTTGCTGTTGCTTCATTTATCCCGGAAAGCATTTCGTTTAATTCTTCAGTTTTCCTTTTAAGCTCAGAAGCCGGTACGCTGTCATTAACGGCTTCGGTATATTGCTTCGCTTCCTCAGCCTTTTTTAAAAATTCCTCATACTCACACTTCATAAACTGTGTAAGATCTGCAGTCACTTCGCGTTCCGTTTCATCCGGCGTTTTAAACTCCACGGCTTTAAGTGCTTCGAGCAGCCCGCTTACTTCTTCGGTAAGAAATACAAGCGTGCTTTTGTAAAACTGTCTTTCGTTTTCCTCCGCATCAGACCTGTAAATATCTATGTATATCTGCGTAATGGCAGATGAAGCAAGACTGACTGCTGACTGGAAGTTTCCCTTTTCAAGATCACTTTCCGCCTCGCGGATATATTTTTCTCCGGTCACGGAATACACACTTTCCGAAAGTGTACGCGCATCCTCCAGAAGTTCTGATGCTCTTTCATATGCACGCATATCACGGTCCGCAGTGTCCGCTTCTATTTTCGCAATGTCGGAAATAACGCTTTCCTTAAGTCTTGTAAGTCCCGATGCAATATCTGAATTGCTGCGGTTGATCACTTCGTTATAATTCTTCTTAAACTGCGTGTGTATATGCTCGATGTTTTCAAGAGTACTCTTCTCTGTTGCTTTCAGCAGTGCTCTGAATTCATCGGCTGCCCTGCTGTCATTAAGGCTTTCAACCGCTTCCAGCTGTGCGTCCGTGATCTTTTTCAGCATCTGTTCCGTACTCTGATAAAGAGCCTCACGCTGTGATTTCATGTTTTCTGTTACTTCAGCATCCAGCTGCTTAAGCTCATCGCTTAGTTTCCTTACCTTTTTTTCTTCCTGTTTCTGATTGTATTTATGAACGGCGATTGCCCCTGCAAAAGCAACCTTGCCGACTGATTTTGCTATGTGTTCAGCCGTGTACATGACTGACAGCGCCATTACCACAGGTGTGAAAAAAATTGATCCCCTGCTTATCCCGCTCATAACTATCTCACCTTTCCTCTAAATCAGCAATCCGGCTCCGCCGGATTGCTGGGGGTGGGGAGATTGCGGGGCTTCGCCCCGTTCCCCCACGCTGATTTATGAATAAATCAGCGTTTCCTTAAATCCGGTCTCCAGCATATGTTTATTAATTTAGCATCTTTTTTTAACTGACAGTTCTTTTCGTCTCTGATCTGCCGCTCTGTTTTTAAGTGTATCTATTGCCGCCGAAGGATCAGAAAACTTCGTTTCACAGTTGCTCTCTGAAAATACCGCAAGTTTGCCTGTAATACTCTGAAGACCGTTCAGGAAATTCTTTTCGGTAGCCTTCAGGTTTTCCGGAGTTCCGGAACCCGTGTGTTCAAAATACACACCTACAGCATTTATTACCGTTATCCTGTCCGGACAAACCGGAAAGATGCAGACCGTGATCTTTTTACCTGGTTCGGAAGCTTCGATAATGTATTCCTTCCTTATATCTCCGTCACGGAATCCCTTTGAAATAATATCGCTGCAACGTTCGCTCTTCATATAGTTTATCATTCTCTTAGGCAGATCTGCAGCCCTTTCAAATGATGCCGTAAAGCCAGTGTGTATATACGATCTCATTGTGCATACATCTTTGTGAAGTGCGCTAAGCTCATCAAGCTTTTCGGAAAGTTCCTCAAATGAAATGCTTCTGCCTTTTCTTCGCTCGCTTTTTAAAAATGAAGTTATTTTTTCTTCTCTCGTATTACCAGTACATTCTGAGATTTTCCTCGTAAACTCCGCAAAGTCTTCAGCCTTTTTCTCAGCAGGAGTAAATCTGTTTTCACACCAGAAATCAAAGGTATCGGCTTCACGTTCCGAGGTTTTTAAAAGCTCTTTTTCAAAGTTTTCACTTTTTATTATGCGGAATTCATCTGACTTTAAAAAATCAGTGACAAGCGATGTATATGATTCGAGCTGTGAGTAGTACCTTACCCACTGCTCCATATTCTTTTTCATACGCTCATCCATCAGCGCTATCTGAAATCCTGTGCCCGATGAAAGAGCCATGCACGACTCGTAAAAACCAGCACGGAAATCAGATTTTACTGATTCCATCTGCATAAGCAGTGCATCTGCAGCGCCCGGCTCAAATGATTCGTGCGGATATTTTTCCGTAAACTTCTGGAACTCGTCATAGACTTTTTCCATTCGTCTGCGGGCTTCGTTTTTCATGTTCTCATCGCGCTTTTCGAGTTTATCTGAAAGGCCGGATATCTCGCCTGCAAGCTCCTTTTCCGTTTTTTTCATCAGGGCCTGCATCTCATCATTTTCAGCCTTGAGTTTCGCGTATTCGGAACTTATATCATCTATTTTCTTTCCAAGTTCATCGTTAAGTGTACGGGTATATTTTTCAAGCTCGGTTTCAAACTCACTGCGAAGTGAAGCGTCATGATCCGCAAGCTTTTCCTTCATCTCATTCTGCATTTCAGAAAGGCGTGCGTTCAGTGACTTTTCATAGTCACTTCTTAGCTCATCCATTGCCGTGAGGTTTTTCTTAAACTGCTCACGCATGTTTTCAAGTTTTCTGTTTAAAATAACAGTCTGTGCACTCACTCTGACTCACCTGCTCGTTTTTCAGCCAGTGCGGCTATGTCGTCTGTGATCTCATCTGCCGATCTCTTCAGAGCATGAAGTTTCTGACTGATCGTCTCAAAACCATCTTCGGTTCTGTAGTGTTCAAGTATTTCAGAAAAAACTTTCAGTTCATTTTCAAGTCCGCACACTGTTTTTTCATTCTCTGAAATTTCTTCAAGATCTTTTTTCAGTGTATCACGTTTATTTTCGAGCTGTGACAGCTCGGTGATCCTAGCTTCAAGTTCTTCGTTTTCCTCTCTGAGTTTATCTATTTTCAAAACAGTATTTTCTTTTTCCTCAGCAAGACTTCTGTTTTTATCAAGCTCATCAGAAAGTTCTGACCGCAGTTTCCCGACCTCCTGTGAAAGTGCAGAATTCCCGGACTTTACAGCACTCAGTTCATCATTTAACCCTGTTTTTTCATTATGCTCGTCAGTAACCGCGTTGCCGGCAATGTACTCTTCGATAAAACGAAGCTCAGGATTTGCATCATTCTCAGACGGTACTATCTCAAATCCGCAGGCATTGATATTTCCGGAGGCAACAGTTTCACTTCCGCAGCGTATCTCATATTTAAGATCAAGATTTTCACTGAAAATGAGTCGCGATATTTCAGGGAAAAGCTTACCATTAAAATCTGCTTTTACAGAAAACTTTACCTTCGCTTCTCCGTTCTGATTTGAAGGACTGATACACTGAATAACAGGTGTATTCTTCACAAATGTGTTTTCGGTGAATCCTTCCGCACTCACCCTGTGCATGATCATGCACTTTACTTCACCGGAAATGATCTTTTCAGCTGCTTCTCCGGCAATGACCATTATACTCTCGTATTCTTTAAGCATGTTCTCATCTCCATTCGGCAGTCCTTGTGTTGCTCTCCGCTCCGGAAAGTGAAATGTCCGTAAACTCCGCCTCCAGCTTTCCGTTCCTGTTTCCGAGGCTTATCTTTATCTTCTGACCGCTTACAGAAGATACTGCAGCAAGTCCGACCGGAATTATCCTGTCACCGTATACACTTGAAGGATTTGAATATGCGGCATCATCACGATGTCTTCTGGAAACGGCAATTACAAATTCACCGGTGCTTTCGACTGGTACAGTAAAACTTTCACATTTTCCGTCAGAGAAAAGCAGCGGCTTATACTCTATTCTTCCTGAACGTTTATTGTTTAAAATTATACCGTAGTCATGATCCGGAAGAACTGAAAATCTGTCGGTCAATTCTGAGCAGCTGCCTTCGTTTTCAACAGGATTTTCTGAAATGTCGGAAACATCATTCTGCATTATGGCTTCGCTGTTATCAGAAGGTGCATTATTTTTCGCAGAAGTATCATCTGTTATGTTTTCCGTTACAGGCTTTTCATTCTGAACAGATACCGTATCTTCAGAATCATTTTCATGTTCAGAAAGGCCGGCAAGGAAATCATTCATACTTATTCTTCTGTTTCGCTTATATACCGTGGCTTTCACAAGCAGATCTGCAATATCTTTTATTTCTTCCGGAACAAATTTTACATCTATGACTGATTCATCTGAATCCGGATCGGACATCATAAAGCATTCGTCTTCCGGTGTACCGGCCGCTTCAAAATAATCCTTTCCGGCATATTTGTAAAATATCCGCATTGCAATGGAGTACACCTCTGCCGCATCATCATGTTCCTCAGCGAACATAAACTCCTGCGGGTCTCTGTAAGTACGGGCATTTTCTCCCCCCGCTGTCAGATTACTGAATCTTTTTCCCATAGTCCCCACCTATATCTCAAAGCTTACTTCAATGCTTCTGTTATGATCGTTCAGATCTTCAGCACATACAGTAAGCACGCCTTTCTCGTCAAAGCGGAATACCGTTTCTATCTTCTGCCTGCCGGTATCCATAGGATTTATATCGTTGAAAACGAACTCACCGACTTTCCTGTAATCAAGGTTGTCAAAGTCTTCAGGATCACCGTTATATTCATATACTGCAAAGCGAAGTTCGGTCTCAAATCTTCCGGTGTTCGTGTAAACATGCCTTACCTCAAAGTCAGTATCAATATCAGTTCCGGCAGAAATTACCGGATCCATATACTTTCCGTTTTTACCCGTACAGATAAGTCCAAGGGAATTGAGAAGCTTGTTTACAATGTGGATATTCTCATCGCAGGCCTTGATTGCCGCTCCCCTCGCGATAACCGTCAGATAGCGGTCACCTTCACACACATCACCGGCAGAAACAAAACTGCTGTCTGAAAATGTGGACGATATAAACTGCTTAAGGTACGGGTCGGAACTCATGCCTCCGACAAAAACAACATGATCCGGACGCCGCTCCAGAACTTCATCCGAAACAATAAGGGCACCCAGTTTTTCATATATCTCATCAGCTGCCGAAAGATATTCGTCATAGCTTATCTCCGCACGGAAACATCCTCCCGCACTGCAGTTTTCTTTCTTTTCACATACAGCACAGACCCCGTCAAGATCAAGAACTGCTTTTTCCGAAGGACAGGCGTACAGCTTCTTTTTCAGAGTTTCAGATGCATCAGTTATTATTCTTCGTGCCTTTTTTCTTGCCGCGCCGAACGTGGACTCCTCATCACTGAGGTCCTGTCCGGAGCAGTTTCTTAACTGTTCAAACAGAAGTGAGGAAATAACTGAATCAAGGTCACGGCCGCCGAGATGACGGTTTCCGTCTGCAGCCAGAACAACAAAACCGGTCACGCCGCTCGTACCTGTGAGCTCAACAAGGGCAGCATCGACCGTGCCACCGCCGAAGTCTATGACGTAGACGGTGTCTCCGGGTCTGAAACTGTCGTCGTTGAAGGCGAGAGCAGCCGCAACCGGTTCTTTGATTATTTCGATTAGTCCAAGGCCTGCACGCTTAACGGCAGACGCAGTACGGCGTATCTGGTCCTCGCCGAACTTGGCAGGAACAGTGACTACCGCATCAAATTTTTTCTCGTCAGGGAATCGTTCAGACAGAGTGACCCTTACTTTCTTTAAGATCTCAAGGGCGATGTCCTCAGCCCTGTATCTTCTGCCTTCCTTTTCCCAGGTTTTCTTTCTGTCGTCCATGTATATTTTCGACTGCGAAACAAAAGATGACGGATCTTCCGCCGCACGTTTAACGGCTTCGCTTCCGACAATGACTTTACCCCTGTCAAAAAACACACATGACGGAAGAAAAGTTCTTCCGTCATCGAACTCAAGAAATTCAATATTTCCGTATATATTCATCCAGCCGGCAACCGTATTGGTCGTGCCTAGGTCAATTCCTATTTTCATATCCCTATCCCCTTAAACGCATTATAATGTGAATAAAGCGCCATACTACATAGACTATCACACAAGCAATAATTATGTTTAATGACGATGTGACAAGAATAGCAAAAATATCGGAAAAGCATTCTGACACTGTAAAACCGGCAAATGAACTGAGCTTGTGCTTCATAAAAAACAACACTGTCATCATGAATGATATTCCTGCGACAGAATTGAAATTAAATCCGATGTGCGTCCTGAGCCTGTTTGCATATACCAGAAATGAAGTGAATACAAAAGCTATACTGAACATACTGGCCGCAGCTGTAGCCGAGCCGATGAAATCAGTCAGTACATGTCTTATTGATTCAAGTATCTCTCCGGACATTGCCGGCTCCTTAAAGTACATCAGGACTGAATAGAAAAAGTACAGTACAAAAACTGTTACCATAAAAGCAGCAGGTGAAGAACTGAATCTGATCCTGGTATCATCATTACGGATCCAGTTTGCAAAGAAGATATCATTGTCTTCCTCGGAAAAATTCTTCAGAGCCATTCTTCCCCTGACTGCATGTGTAAATCCGCTGCAAATGGTGGCACCCTCTCCGGCATAATCACCGTAAATGCGTACATGTACGCGGTCATTACCCGTCTCATCTTCACGCGGACAGATGTCAAATGAATAAAGAGTGTCACTGAAACTCTGTCCGTACATGATGTAGTGCCTGATCTTCGTGAAAAGTCCGCGCTGTTCCCCTGTGTGCGGTCTTATATTTTCCACCGTGCCACAGATCATGCGCTGTTTCCGGTATTTATCAGGGACTGAGACCTGTCTCAGCTTTCCCTTACCCTTTTCTGAAGTCTTTTTCTTTCCCTTTGATTCAAGTTTCGGCCTTCCGGCAAGACTTGCTTCGGAAACTTCCGCAAACTGCAGACGTGCCTTGCAGACAGGACATTTCGTACCCGCCTTAGTGCTTTCCGTGTACGGTTTCCCCTCGCATTCGGGACAGAAATAGATCTCCATAAAACCCCTCCGTAAAATCCGGCATCATCATGAACGATTCATCACTTCTTGACTGTTATGTAGTCGATGAGTTCATCAGTAAGAATCTCGAACAGCTTGAGAAGCGCTTCAGTATTCTTGTTTACTGAGAAGATGAAAAGAAGTGAAAGGAAAGTATTCCATGTCATTGTTCTCTGCTTCTTCTCGATGGCAAGAATCGTCTGTCTGCTCATACCTGCAATGTCTGCAAGTTCAGCCTGTGTGATTCCGAGCTTGGCACGGAGCACCACAAGATTCTCTGTCATGCGGTCAACTAACAGTTCCTTTGTTTTTTCGTCCATAATAAAACAACCCCTATCTTTTTACTAATATCATAAATGAGTAATTTGCATAAAATTTTGCAAATATACCCGCCTTTATACTATGTATTATACTACACTTCATGCAATGTGTCAAGAGTTTCAGAACAATTTGTGCATGAAAATATGTAATTGTGCTAAAGGAAAGCTGCATGTGATATCTACCTACCACATGCAGCCAGTTTTGTATGCAAT